>JACCDO010396572.1_pt1 | contig 38998 bp, 33 predicted proteins | sample 7446101 | NCBI WGS metagenome assembly JACCDO01 (sample SAMN15323440, study PRJNA562643) | freshwater metagenome | isolation source: river surface water | place: USA:Blue River Watershed | collected 2017-08-16 | reverse complement strand
GCCTCCGCCCGCGGCGGCTCCGCCCGGTGGAAATGGTTGATCGCATCCGCCACCCGCTTCCGGCGATGCAGCGTGGCGAGCATCTGGCTCCGCCCGCCGGGCACTTCCGGCAGCAGCGCCTCGACCTCGTCGAGCAGCGACTCCCACGCGGCATTCTCCAGATGCACCACGCAGGGCCGCAGCCGCGCCGCAATCTCCTGCGTGAGCGCCCGCATCGCCGGGTGTTCGTCGCCGCCGTGCATCGCGAGCCACCGGCCCGCGTCGATCGGCCGCCCCACCTTGATCCACACCGCACTGCGAAACCGCTCCTTGCGCTCGTAGTTGATGCCCACCGGCACCACGCGCACCGGCCGGGTCTCGCCCGCGGCCGCCGCCTGCGCGACCGCCTGCAGCGCCAGCCGTGCCGCACCCGAGCGCACCAGCGCGAGCTGCGCCGCGTCGTGGCTCTTGCCCTCCGGGAAAATCCCCATCGCCGCCCCGCCGGCGATCCGCCGCGCCGCCAGCGCGAGCGACTCGAGGTTGCGGCTCACCTGGTTCGCGTCGTCCGTGCCGCGATACGCCGGCACCATCCCCAGCGCCCGCAGCAGCGCCCCGAAGACCGGCACGTCGAAGAGCGGCGCCTTCGCCATCAACGCCACCGGCCGCTGTGCCGCGATGCCGAGCAGCACGGGATCGATCAGCGAGTTGGGGTGGTTCGCCACCAGCAGCACCGGGCCGTCCCGCGGAATCAGCTCCCCGCCCGTCACCTCGATCCGCGGGTAATAGAAACGCACCAACGCCCGCGCCAACCCTCGCCAGAACCCGGAGCTTTCCTTGGCCGCCATGTGGGATGTGCCCCGAGCCAACGCGACCCCGCGCTCCACCTCAAACCCCGAAATCTCCCGGTCGACCGTTCCCCGGGGTTTTCTTTTTCCGCATTTTGCGCCTTGTTGCGCCCTGCCCCCGCTCTTCCCGTGCCGCTGCTGATCCTCCTCACGCCGTTCTTCCTCCTCTTCGAGGTGGGGCAGCTGGTGCTCAGCGAGCGCTACCTCGGCATCAAACAGATCGCCCGCGGCGCCGACCCCCGGCAACTCGGCCTGGGCGAACTCACCGCCGCGTGCTGGAGCATCCTGCTCATCGGCTACTGGCTCTGGATGCTGCTGCTCCTGCTCGAGCCCATGGGCCGGATCCACGGGCTGGGCCTCCTCGGCGTCAGTGCCGTCGGCTTCTCCCTGCGGCGCGGCTGCGCGCTCAAAACCGTCCTCGTCATCCTCACCTTCGAGGGCGCGATCCGTGTCGGCCTCCTCCTCTCGCTCTGCGTGATGGTCTGGCGCCGGCTCTGAGCGCCGCGCGTCACCCGCGCCGTGCGATCCGCCGGGTCTCCGGCTTGGGCTCGGCCTCGGCAAACGACCGGCCGAAAAACTCCTGCGCCGCCGTCACGAACGCCGCATACTTCGTGTAGTCGCCCGCCCACGAATTCGGAACGTGGATACGCTTGATCACGCCCTGGCCCACCTTGTCCGGCGCAGTCCCGTCCGGCGCCAGCTCCAGCGTGAACTTCGGGTCGTGCGTGTGGACCACGTAGTGTTTCGATCCCGCCGCCCCGTCGCGCTCGACGCGCAGAAATTGAGAGAGGTTCATCGCGCCCCGCCACCATGACGCGCCCCGCCCGCGGCACAACTGCGGAACACGATTTCCCGCCCGCGCCCCCCACCCCGCGCGGCGTGCCGCGCCGCGGCTGTTTTCCCCTTGAGCCGCACCCGCGTCCCACGCACAACCACCTCGCCACCTGCGTGCCGTGTCCGCCTCGGTCCGGGAAAGGGTTGGCTGGGAATCGGGCCTCGGGACGCCACGCAGCGCCTTCAATGCATCCCTCCGCTCCAAACCCGAAGCTCCCCACCTGGCTCTTCATCGTCACCGACCTCGCGCTGATCGCCGCCGCCGCCGCGATCGCCTGGGCGCACTACCCGAAGGTTCCGCCCACCGGCTGGCTCGTGACCCTCGTCGTGTGCGTCGCCGCCGGCGCGATCGTCGGACTCGTCCCCCTCGTCGCCCGCTACGAGCGCGAGAAAAACGAGGCGCTCGACGAGCGCCAGCGCGCCCTCGAAGCCCTCTCGCGCACCGTCGCCGCCTCCGCCGAACAGATCAGCATCGCCGCCAACGGCCTCCACGAGATCGCCGAGCTCGCACAGAAAAACCTCCGCCACGCCGAGCAGCTGCCGCAGAAGCTCCAGGAGAAGATGGCCGAGTTCCAGGCCCAGCTCGCCCAGGCCGAGGACGCCCAACGCGAAGAGCTCGAGCGCGAACTCACCGCCCTCCGCACCAGCGAGAGCGAACGCCTCGAATCCACCTCGCAACGCATCGCCAAGACCTCCGCGGAGTGGACGAAACTCGAGGCCGCCACCCAGCAGCACCTCGCCGCCGCCAACGACGCCCTCCAGAAACTCCACCTCGGCACCGCCACCGCCATCGCACAGGCCCAGGCCGCCGCCGAACAGGCCCTCACCCAGGCGCGCATCGAGGCCGCCCGCCACGTCGGCCTCGCCGCCGGCGAAGCCACCCAGGCCGTCACCGCCGCCAAGGCCGAGGCCGTCACGGATCTCCAGGCGCAACTCACCACCGCCACCGGCGAGGTCCAGACGCGCCTCACCTCGGCCCTCACCGAAATCCAAACCCGGCTCGGCTCCGCCACCACCGAACTGCACGGCACCGGCACCGACGCCGCCCGCACCCTCGAAGCCGCCCGGACCTCCGCGCTCGCCGACTTCGAGTCCCGCATCGCCAGCGCCGCCACCGCGGCCGCCACGACCGTCGCCGGCGCCACCACCGACTTCGACCGCCGCGTCGCCGCTGCCCTCGAGGCCATCGATGCACGCATCACCCGGCTCGAATCGCTGCCGCCGCCCCCGCCCGTCGTCGTCGCGCCCGCGGTCGAGAACACGCCCGCGCCTGCTCCGGCCGAGCCCACCCTCGCCGCCACCGCACCCGAGGCTGTCGCCTCGCCCGCGGCATCACCCGCCGAGTCCACCGACGCTGCGTCCCCCGCCGAAAACACGGCCCCGGTGGAGCCCACACCGGCCCCGCCACCCAAGCGCTCGCGTCGTCGGCGTGAAGAGCCTCCCGCGGAGCCCGTCATCGCGGCTGTGATTCCCGCACCCGAGCCGACGCCCGAGCCTGCCCCGGCTGCGGTCACCGCCGCCGAATCCGTGCCCGCGCCCGAGCCCGCCCCGGTCGCCGCGGAAATACCCGCACCCGAGCCGACCGTCACGGCCGCTGAAATTGTCCCGCCCCCCGCCGAGCCGGCGCCGTCGGAGCCGCCCGCCGCCAACGAGACCCCGGCAGCGCCCGCACCCGAGGAGCCCACGCCGGTCCGCTCCGAGACGTTTGCCGAGATCAGCCCCGTCGCCCCAGGCACGGCCGAACCGTTTACCCCGGAGCCCGCCACGGAGCCTGCCGCCGCAGACCTCACCGCTCCCGCCGGCGAACCAGCCGTGGAACCTGCCGCCAAAGAGCCCACGCTCCCCGATCCCGCCCCGGAGCCGGAACCGGAGATCGTCGCCGCCACGCCGGAACCCGAGCCGATCACCGAGACCGTCGCACCCGAGCCGGAATCCATCTCGCCGCTGGCAGCCGAAGCACCGCCCGCCCCCGCAGCAGAACCCGCCGGAGCCGGCGAACCCGCCGAAGCGGCTGCAACGACCGAGCCCGAGCCGGCCCCCGCCCCGCGCCCGCGTCTCTCCCGCCCGGTTGCGCCCGAGCCCGATCCGGAACCGAGCCTCGGCCTCGATCTCGACGAGCCCGCCACCACCGCACCCGGCCTGCACGACAGCGTGCTCAGCTCCGACGGCGCCACGCGGCTCATCGCCACCGCCTACATCGGCATCGGCAACCGCCTCTTCATCCGTGGCGAAGGCCCGGGCCTCACCTGGGAAAAAGGCGTGCCGCTCCAGTTCGTCTCCATCGGCAAATGGCGCTGGGAAACCAACGACGCCACCGGCCCGGTGAGCTACAAGCTCTTCAAGAACGACGACGTCGAGTGCGTCGCCCTTGGCCGTCAGATCGTCGAGCCCGGCCACCAGCAGGAAGTCACCGCGTCCTTCTGAGCCCGCTCCGCGGCGCCTCGGCTCAGTAATGCGGCGGGCGCTCGTCGCCCGCCGCCGCCGCGGATTCGCCGGCCGGCCGGTCGCGCAGCCGCTTCACCTCGCGCCGCAGCCCCGCGATCTCCTCCGCCATCTCCAGCATCGCCTTGTCCTGCTCGGTCACGTGCCGCTCGAGGTAGGCGATCTTCTCCTCCAGCCGCAGCATGCGCTCGTCGCTCATGGCGCCGGCGGCGCGTTGCGCGCGACGCGCGCCTTGAGTTCCTCCAGCTCCGGAATCACCACGCGCGTGTAGCAGTCCGGGCATACCGAGTGGCTGAAATCGCTGCCGGTGCGCTCGCTGATGTAGCCTTCGAGCTGCTGCCAGTAGTTCTGGTCGTCGCGGATTTTTTTGCAGTAGGAGCAGATCGGCAGCATCTCCTCCAGCTGCCGGACCTGGGTCGTGTATTTCAGGATACGCTCCGCCACCCGCAGCCGCGTCCAGAGTTCGTTCACGTCGAGCGGCTTGGTCAGAAAGTCATCCACCCCCGCATCCGCCGCGGCCGCCTGATTTTCCTCCGTCGCATCGCGGCTCGTGAGCAGGATGAAGTAGATGTATTCGGACCCGACGCGCGACCGGATCTTCCGGCAGAGCTCCAGCCCGTCCGACTCCGGCATCACCCAATCGCTCACCACCACCCGCACCGGATCCGCCTCGAGTTTCCGCCACGCCTCCTCGCCGTCCTTCGCCTCGACGGCGTCGTGTCCCAGCCGCTTCAGCGCCTGTCTCAGGACCGCACGCGCCACGGCATCGTCTTCGACAGCGAGGATTTTCACGGGGATTGGTTGGGGCGATAAGTAGGGTCGGGCCTAGGCGGTGCAACGTGGAAAACGCCCCGGCCCCCCGATCCTACCGTTCGCCCCGGGCCAGCAGCGCCCGCAGCTCCGCCGGATCGCTCACCGGCGCCTGACAGGCAAACTCCTCGCACACATACGCCGTCGCCCGCCCTTCGCGCGGCTCCATCCCGGCCAGCCAGGGCACCTCGGCTGCCAGCCCGCGCTGCGCCGCGCCCCCGTCGACCGCCAACAGCACGCGCCGCGGCCCCAGCCGCTCGTGCAGCACGCGCACGAGGGCGTGGAAATCCGCGCGCCCGGGCTCGCCGGCGATCACCACGTGCCGCGGCGGCTCCAACGCCGGCTCCAGTGCGCACAGGAGCTGCGGCAGCGCTTGCGGCGTCTTCGCCCAACGCCCGCGAAACGCCTCCAGGCAACGCAGCGCCCGCCCGCGGTGCCCCTCGCGGCCCGACCCTTGATCGAAGATCGCCGCGAGCCGCAGCAGGTTCAGCGCCGCGACGCTGCTCGGCGCCGGCTCCGCGCCGTCGTAGTCCTCCTTCAGCCGCAGCACGAGGTGCGGATCGTCCGCCCCGGCGTTGAAGTATCCACCCTCCGCCTCGTCCCAGAAACACGCGTCCATCGTCGCCTGGAGCCGCCGCGCCCACTGCAGCCAACGCAGGTCGAAACTCGCCTCGTAGAGGTCGAGCAGTCCCTGCACGACCAACGCATAATCCTCCGCAAACCCGGGCGTTTCGCCGCGGCCGCCGCGCCACACGCGGAAGAGCCGCCCCGTCGCCTCGTCATACAGCTCGCGGTGAAGAAACTCCGCCGCGCGCACCGCCCGCGCGAGCTCCGGCCCCGGACCGTCGCCCGGATTCTCCGCGGCCCCGCTCGTCCACGCCGCCCGCGCGAGCGCGGAAATCATCAGGCCGTTGTGTCCGGCCAGCACCTTGTCGTCGCGCAACGGCCGCGGCCGCTGCGCCCGCACCGCCCGCAGGTGCGCCAGCACCGCCGCGAGCCGCGCGTTGGCCGCCTCCGGATCGAGTCCCGCCTGCCGCGCCGTCTCGAGGAAGGGCCGCCGCTGCGCCAGCACGTTGCGCCCGCGCAGTTCCCCCTGCGGATCCAGCGGCTCCGGCACGTTGCCCTCCGCCGTCACGCCGAAGTGCCCCGCCACCCAGTCGAAATCCGCCTCGCCGCCGCGCCACACCGGCTCCTCCGCCTCGCGCTCGGGCGGCGTCACTTCGCCGCTCTGCGCCAGCGCCGACCGCAGCTCGTCCGCCGTCCACGCGTAGAAAGCCCCCTCCGCGTGACTGCCGTCCGCCCGCGCCGAGTCCGCATCCTCCGCGGTGAAGAACGCGCCTTCCGGCGAGGTCAGGTCGCGCGCCACGTAGTCGAGGATCCCGCGCGCGAGCCACGCATAGCGTTCGTCCCCCGTCGCCTGCTTCGCCTCGAGGTAGTTCACCGCGATCTGCGCCTGGTCGGGCAGCATTTTTTCGAAGTGCGGCACGAACCAGCCTTCGTCCACCGCGTAGCGGTGAAACCCGCCGCCCACGTGGTCGTGGATCCCGCCCCGCGCCATCGCCTGCAGCGTCGCCGTCGCCAGCTTCACCGCCTCCGCGCCCATCGGACTCGCGACGCCCTGCAGAGCCGCGACGCGGAAGAGAAACGTGAGATTCGACGCCCGCGGAAACTTCGGCGCCCCGCCAAACCCGCCGTGCTCGGGATCGAACGCCTCGTGGTAATACTCGAAGCCCTGCTCGAAGGCCTTCGACGCCGCCTCGACCAGCGGCGCCTCCGCGCCTTCCGCCGGCTCGCGCTTTCCGTGGTAGTCCCGCAGCGCGCCGAGCGCACGCTCGCCTTCCGCCACGAGCTTGTCGCGCTCGCGGGCCCAGCCTTCCGCGATCGCCCGCAGGATCGTCGGGAAACCCGCGCGGCCCTGCCGGTCCTCCGGCGGGAAATAGGTGCCGCCGTAGAAGGGTTTCAGCTCGGGCGTCAGCCACGCGCTCAGCGGCCAGCCGCCGCGCCCCGTCATCGCCTGCACGTAGGCCATGTAGACCTTGTCGACATCCGGCCGCTCCTCGCGGTCCACCTTCACGGGCACAAAATGCGCGTTCAACAGCTCCGCCACGTCCTCGTTCTCGAACGACTCGTGCGCCATCACGTGGCACCAGTGGCACGTCGAGTAGCCGATGCTCAGGAAGATCGGCTTCTGCTCCGCCCGCGCCTGCGCAAACGCCGCCTCGCCCCACGGAAGCCACGCCACCGGATTGCCGGCGTGCTGCAGCAGATAGGGCGACTTCTCGTGGGCGAGCGCATTGGGCATGGGCCGCACTCAAACCCAAATGCCGCGCGGCACAACTCCCGCGCTCCCCGCCGCGCCGCCTCAGGTCCGGCCCGGCTCGCCGGCGTTGGGATTCTCGATGCCGAGCTGCACGAGCTGCGGCACCACGCGGTCACGGTAGCAGTCCGGACAAACGCCGTGGCTGAACCGCGTGCCGTCGCGTTTCGCGTAGTAATCCTCCACCGCCGCCCAGTAATTCCGGTCGTCGCGGATTTTTTTGCAGTAGCCGCAGATCGGCAGAAACGACTCCAGCTGCTTCACCTGCGCGGTGAAACTCAGGATCCGCTCCGCCACATGCAGCCGCATCCGCAGCTCGTCCGGATCCACCGGCTTCGGCAGGAAATCGTCCACACCCGCCGCGAGCGCCGCATCGCGGTTCTCCCGCGTCAGGCCCGCGACACTCACCAGGATGAAATAGACGTAGTCGCCTCCGCGCTCGCGCACGCGGCGACAGAGGTCGAGACCGTCCATCCCCGGCACCCGCCAGTCGCTCACCACGACACGGATCGCGTCGTGCTTCAGGCGCTGCCACGCCTCCGCTCCGTTGCCGATCACCACGGGCTCGTGGCCCAGCGCGCGCAACGCGGCGGCCAGCTGCATCGCCGCGATCGGTTGATCCTCGATCACCAGCACATTCATGTGCGCAAGGGCGTGACGCTCCGGAGCGCCGAGTGCAATCGCGCGTTTGCCGCCCGCACCAACTCCAGTTGGCGCTCCACGTCCGCCCACTCGCCCGCGCGCGCCAAGGCTTCGAGCTGCAGCGCCGCCCGCCGCACCTCCCGGGCTCCGAACGTCGCCGCCGTGCCCGCAAACCCGTGCGCCGCCTCCGCGAGCGCCGTCGCCTGCCGGTCCCGGGCCAGCGTTTCCAGCTGGGCGAGCTGCGCCCCATCCCCGCGCAGATACTCCGCGATCAGATCCTCGAGGAGCGTGCCGCCCGCCGCGCCCGGCAGTCCCGCCACGATCTCCAGCGCCCGCGCATCGAACACCTCCTCGTTCCGCCCGAGCAGCCGCGCGGGCGTGACCGCGGTCGGCCGCGGCGCCGTCGCGGCCGCGACCGCCGGCCGGGCCTCCCCCGGACCGATCACCGTCCGGCCCTGCATCACCCGCGCAAACGCCGCCTCGAGCTCCGCCGACCGCACCGGCTTCGTGAGATACTCGTTCATGCCGGCCTCCTCGGTCTTTGCCGCATCGCCCGCCATCGCGTAGGCGGTGAGCGCCACGACCGGCACCGTGCGGTCGATCCCCGGCGTCGTGCCCGCGCGGATCCGCCGCGTCGCCTCGTAGCCGTCCATCACCGGCATCTGGCAGTCCATCACGACCACGTCGAACGCCTCCGCGGCGAGCCGCTGGAGCGCATCCTGGCCGTTGCCGACGATCCGCACCGTGTGGCCCGCCCGCTCGAGCAGCATGCCCGCCACCCGCTGGTTCGCGGCATTGTCCTCCACCAGCAGCACCTTGAGCGGCCGTTCCGTGCCCTCCGGGCCCGGCTCCGGCAACGCGCGCGGCCCCGAATCCACGCCGCCCGGCTGCAACGGCTCATCGCGGTGCTCCACCGTCACCTCGAACCAGAACTCGGAACCCTTCCCGTCCTCCGTCGCAAATCCCAGCTCGCCCCCCATCAGCTCCACGAGCTGCCGCGAGATCGCGAGCCCGAGGCCCGTGCCGCCGAAGCGCCGCGTGGGCGAGCTGTCCGCCTGCATGAAGGGCTGGAACAACCGCGCCCGCGCCTCCTCCGGGATGCCCACGCCCGTGTCGCGCACCGCGATCCGCACCGTGCGCCGCGTCTCGACCGACCGCACCACCGTCACGGCAACCGCCACCTCGCCGCGATCGGTGAACTTGATCGCATTGCCCAGCAGGTTGGTGAACACCTGCCGGATCCTCCCGCCGTCGCCGAACTGCGTGCCGTCGACCTCGTGCGCGATCCGGCACACGAGCGTGAGGCCCTTCTCCCGCGCCCGCGGCGCCAGCAGGCGCAGCGTCTCCTCGACCACCCGGCGCACCTGGAACTCCATCGGCGCCAACCGCATCTTGCCCGCCTCGATCTTCGAGAAATCGAGCACGTCGTTGATCACGCCGAGCAGATTTTCCGCCGCCAGCGAGATCGTGCGCGCCATCTCTTCCTGCTCCGGCGTCAGCCGCGTATCGAGCAGCAGCCCCGTCATCCCGACCACCGCGTTCATCGGCGTGCGGATCTCGTGGCTCATGTTGGCCATGAACTCCGACTTCAGCCGCGAGGCCTGCACCGCCGCATCGCGCGCCTCGGCGAGGTTCCGCTCCAGCTGCTTCCGCGTCGTGATGTCCTCGATCTGGCCGATGAAATGCGCCGGCGCGCCGTTCACCGTCCGCACCAGCGAAGCCGTCAGCCGGATCCACACCGCATGGCCCGCCCGATGCACGTAGCGTTTCTCGAATTGGAAATAGCGCAGCTCCCCCCGCAGCAGCCGCTCCTTCAGTCCGAGATCCTCCGCGAGATCGTCCGGATGCGTGATGCTCTGGAAGGTCCGCCCCATCAGCTCCTCCATCGAGTAGCCCACGATCTCGCACATGCCGGGATTCACCCGCAGGAACCGCCCGTCCAGCGCCGCGATCACCATGCCGATGCCCGCGTAGTCGAACGCCTGCCGGAACCGCTCCTCGCTCTCCTCCAGCGCCCGCCGCGCCGCCTTGTCCGCCGTGATGTCGCGCGCCACGCCGACAAACCCCTCGATCTTCCCGTCCGCATCGCGCCACGCCGCGATCCGCAACATCACGGGCAGCCGGCTGCCGTCGCGGCGCACATACGTCCACTCGCGCTCGTCCGCCTCGCGCCGGCGCGCCACTGCCAGCACCGCCTCGAAGCCGGCCGGAACCTGCTCCCCGAATTCCTGCGTCGCCGCCTCCGCCCGCTGCTCCATCTCGTGCGCGACGTGCAGGACCTCGGGCGTATGCACCCCCACGAGGTCATCCCGCCGGTAGCCCAGCATCGCCTCCGCGCCCGCGCTGAACACCCGGATCCTCCCGGCCGGATCGGTCGCGAAGATCGCGAGATTGTTGCCGTCGAGCACCGCCCGCTTCAGCCGGTTCGCCGCCGCCAGCGTCGCCTGCGCCTCGTGCAGCTCCGCCGTCCGCCGCACCGCGATGGCGTTCGCCCGCCGGCCCGTCGCCTGCAGGCTCGCCAGCAGCCCCGCGAGCAGCAGCGAGGCCGCCACCCCGCTCGCCCCGGCCCACCACCCTTCCGATCTCCCCACGGACGGGAAACGCGGCCCCCGCTGCCAGCCGAGCTGGAAACGCAGCCCGGCAAACTCCAGCTCCGTCACCCGCTCGAACGCCTTCGGCAGCGCGCCCGACTTCCCCGACGACGCGTAAAGCAGACGGTCCTCCGTCAGCTCGCCCGCCTCGAAGCAGTGCAGCGTCAGCTGCTCCGCCATCGGCCCGAGCACATTCGCCAGCAGCACATCGGGAAAAACCTGCGCGTAGACCCAGCCCACATGCGCCGCCTGCCGCTGCGCCACCGAGTCCACCGGCGCCCCGTTCCGGTAAATCGGCACGTAAAGCAGCAGCCCGGATCGGCGCTCCGTGTCGCGCGAGCCCGGCAACCGCCGGTGGAAACGCGCCTCGCCGCTGTCCCGCGCCGCTTCCGCCGCTTCCCGCCGGCTCGGCTCCGTCGCGATGTTGCGGCCAAACGTGCTCCGGTTCCGCGCGTGCGGCTCCAGGTAGGTGATGATGTAGGCGGGATCGCCCGGCGTCTCCTGCGTATCGGGAAAAGGATGCAGCCGCATTTCCGGCACATCCGCCGCCTGCCGACGCTCCACCCACGCCCCCAGCTCCCCGACCGGCACCGCGTAGATCACCCCGATGCCGTTGATCCCGAGCCCGCGCTCGTCGAGCCGCAGCGACTGCGCAAACGCCCGCCACTCCTCGCGGCTCACCTCGCCCGTCGCCGCATAGAAACTCGCCCCGCCCCGCAGCCCATCCGCCCCGGTCGTCAGCCGCGCCCGCAGCACCGCCTGCGCCTCCGCAATCCGCTCCGTGAGAAACACCGCTTCCCGCTCCGCCGCCAACTGCCGCACCCGCAACACCACTCCCACGCTCGCGACCAGACCCGCGAGCAGCACCGTCAGCGGCAACAGCCACGATCTGCCTGCCTCGGACCCGCGCTCGGTTGTGACCGTCGGATTCACGCAGCACCGGCTAGCAGCTCTTGCGCTTCCAATCGAGGAGACATCCGCCCGCCGCGCGCTTTTCCGCAATCTTCCCGCCCACCCGCCACGCCTGCGCCGCGCCGGGGAAACGAGTCCGCCGGCGCGCGCCGTCCGCCGTTACTGGCCCAACACCCAGGAGAAGATCAGCGGCGCCACGATCGTGGCATCGCTCTCGATCACGAACTTCGGCGTCGAGGCGCCGAGCTTGCCCCAGGTGATCTTCTCGTTCGGCACCGCGCCCGAATACGAACCGTAGCTCGTCGTCGAGTCGCTGATCTGGCAGAAATAACCCCAGAGCGGCACGCCCGTGCGCTGCAGGTCCTGGTGCAGCATCGGCACCACGCAGATCGGGAAATCGCCCGCGATGCCGCCGCCGATCTGGAAGAACCCGATCGAGCCCTCCTTGTTGCGCAGCGTCTTCGCGTTCTGCGTATACCACTCCGCCAGCCACATCATGTATTCGATGCCCGTGCGGACCGTGTGCACGTTCTTCACGTCGCCGCTGATCACGTGGCCGGCATACATGTTGCCCAGCGTCGCGTCTTCCCAGCCCGGCACGACGATCGGCAGGTTCTTCTCCGCCGCCGCGACCATCCACGAATTCTTCGGGTCGATCTGGTAGCTCTTTTTCAGCTTACCGCTCCGGATGACCTTATACATGAACTCGTGCGGGAAGTAGCGCTCGCCGGCCTTGTCCGCCGCGACCCACTCCTCCAGCACCGCCGCCTCGATCCGGCGCATCGCTTCCATCTCGGGGATGCACGTGTCCGTCACGCGGTTCATGTGCCGGTCGAGCAGCTTCTGCTCGTCCTCGGCCGTCAGGTGCCGGTAGTGCGGCACCCGCTCGTAGTAGTCGTGCGCCACGAGGTTGAAGATGTCCTCCTCGAGATTCGCGCCGGTGCAGACGATCGCGTGCACCTTGTCGCGCCGGATCATCTCGGCGAGGGAGAGACCCAGCTCCGCCGTCGACATCGCGCCCGCCAGCGTCACCAGCATCTTGCCGCCCGCCGCGAGGTGCGTGTCGTAGCCCTTCGCCGCATCCACCAGCGCGGCCGCGTTGAAATGGCGGTAGTTGCGCGCGATGAACTTCGACACCGGGCCCTTGCTCTTCGCGAGCTCGGCATTGATGTCCTCGGGGCGTTTCGTCTGGCGTTTCGCTTTCATGTTGGCGGCGAAAGTGCGGAAGTCCGTCGGACAAAAAAAGAAAATTCTGCTCCCGCACGCCGCCGGATCGCCACTCGTTCCAACCGCCCGCAAATTCTTCGGCTCTTTCGCCCCGCGCCGCCCTCCGCGGAATCTCCGCGCTCCGTTGCCTTGATCCGCGGTCCCCGCGCCATCCGCGGTTCAATTTCCAATTCCCGCGCTTCCCACCGCCGTCCCTCCGCTCTCTGCTTCCGCCTTCCACCTTCCACCTTCCGCCTTCCGCCTTCCGCCTTTCCGTGCTGCCCGCCTTCCTCGCCGCCCTCTTCTTCGCGCTGAACGCCACCTGCGCGAGCCGCAGCGTGCGCGCCTCCGGCCCCGTCGTCGCCAATCTCGGCCGCCTCGCCGTCGCGACCTGCGTGCTCGCGGTCATCGGGCACGGCTTCGGCCACGGTTTCACCAGCGCGAGCACGCCGTGGTTTCTGCTCAGCGGCGTCATCGGCATGGGCCTCGGCGACCTCGGCGTCTTCGCCGCCCTCCCGCTCCTCGGCTCGCGCCTCACCGTCCTGCTCACGCAATGCCTCGCCGCCCCCCTCGCCGCCCTCGGCGAGTGGCTCTGGCTCGGCACGCGCCTCAGCGGCGCCCAGGTCGCCTGGGGACTCGTGATCCTCGGCGGCGTCGCCCTCGCGATCATGCCGTCGCAGTCCTCGCCCCCGCGCGTCCGCGTGCGGCCGATCGGCTTCCTCTTCGGCTTCATCGCCGCCTGCGGCCAGGGCTTCGGCGCCCTCGTCAGCCGCAAGGCCGTCGATGTGGCCGACGCCGCCGGCGAGACCGTGCGCACCGCCACCTTCGGCCTCACCGCCGCCTACCAGCGCATCCTCGCCGGCCTCGTGTTCGTGCTGCTCTGGTTCTTCGTGCTGCGACTGCTCGGCCGCCTTACCGCCCCGCCGGCAGTCGACGCCGCCACGCGCCGCCAGGCCCCGCTCTGGATGCTCGTCAACGGCCTCGCCGGTCCCGTCCTCGGCGTCGGCTGCTACCAGTGGGCCCTCGCCACCACCCCCAGCGGCATCGTGCTGCCCATCGCCGCCACCGCGCCCCTGCTCGCCATGCCCTTCGCCTACTGGTTCGAGGGCGACCGCCCGTCCCGCCGCGCCATCCTCGGCGGCATCGTCGCCGTCGCCGGCTGCATCGCCCTCACCGCCGCGAAATAACCCCCGCCGCGCGTTTCCGCACCCCGCCGCGTCTTTGCGCTTCCCTCCCCCGCCGCGGTGCGGTCTTCTGCACGGTTCCCAACGCCGCCATGCTCACGATCGCTGACGTCTCGAAGTCCTACGGCACCCGCGAACTGTTTTCCGACGTCTCGCTGTTCATCGCCCGCACCGACCGCCTCGGCCTCATCGGCCCCAACGGCGCCGGCAAATCCACCCTCTTCTCCCTCATCCTCGGCGAGGAGAAGCCCGACACCGGCACCATCGAGTGGGAACGCGGCGCCGACTTCGGCTTCCTCCCGCAGGAGAGCGCCCCCGCCGGCGACGAGACCATCCTCCACATCGCGACCAGCGGGAAGAAACTCGAGCCCGACGAGGACAACTGGGACATCGACTACACCCTCGAGCCCCGCGCGAAAAAGATCCTCGCCGGCCTCGGCTTCAAGGAGGGCGATGCCGACAAGCTCGCCAAGACCTTCTCCGGCGGCTGGGTCATGCGCGCCCACCTCGCCCGCCTCCTCGTCGCCGAGCCCGCGCTCCTCCTCCTCGACGAGCCCACCAATCACCTCGATCTCGAAGCGCTCCTCTGGTTCCAGGACTACCTCACCCGCTACCCCGGCGGCCTCGTCGTCATCTCGCACGACCGCGCCTTCCTCAACGCCCTCTGCACCGGCATGCTCGAGCTCCGCGCCGGCACGCTCCACTACTACCACGGCAACTACGACGACTTCCTCCGCGAGAAAGAGGCCCGCAAACAGCAGCAGGCCTCACTCTTCAAAAACCAGCAGCGCGAGATCGCCCACCTCCAGAAGTTCGTCGACCGCTTCGGCGCCAAGGCCTCCATGGCCTCCCGCGCCAAGTCCAAGGAGAAACAGATCGAGCGCCTCCAGGAAGTCGCCGTCGAGGAGCCCCAAGAGGAACTCAAGCGCATCAACTTCAAGTTTCCCCAACCGCCCCGCTCCGGCCTCAAGGTCATCGAACTGAAGAACGTCCAGCAGGCCTACGGCGCTCACGTCGTCTACCGCAACCTCGAGTTCACCGCCGAACGCGGCCAACGCATGGTCCTCGTCGGCCCCAACGGCGCCGGCAAATCCACCCTCCTCAAGATCCTCGCCGACAACATCCCGATCCAGGGCGGCACCCGCGAACTCGGCAGCAACGTCACCGTCGGCTACTTCGCCCAGAACCGCCTCGATAACCTCAAGCCCGAGCTCAACGTCCTCGACAACGTGATGGAGCTGCGGACCAACGAGAACCAGCTCACCGAACAGCAGGCCCGCGCCATCCTCGGCGCCTTCCTCTTCCGCAAAGACGACGTCTTCAAACCCATCGGCGTCCTCTCCGGCGGCGAAAAATCCCGCCTCGCTCTCGCCCGCCTCCTCGTCAAGCCGCCCAACCTGCTGCTGATGGACGAGCCCACGACCCACCTCGACATCGCCTCGATCGACGCCCTCATCAACGCCCTCAAGGCCTACGAAGGCACCCTGATCTTCATCAGCCACGACGTGCATTTCATCCGCTCGCTCGCGGAAAGCGTCCTCCACGTCCACAGCGGCCGCCTCACGCCCTACGCCGGCAACTACGACTACTACCTCGAGAAATCCAAGGCCTCCGACGCCCGCGCCGCCCTCACCGCCGGCTTCACCGACGCCCGCCCGAAACAGGAAGCCGCCCCCGCCGCGGCCCGCGTCGCCCCCGCCGCCGCTGCACCCGCGAAGAAAAAAGTCTCCGCCTCCGAGCTCCGGAAATTCCGCGAACACGTCGGCCAACTCGAGAAAGCCGTCGTCGAACTCGAGACCAAGCAGGCCGAGATCACCGCCGCCCTCGAAGCCCCCGAGACCTACGCCGACAAGGGCAAATTCCATCACCTCAACCGCGAGCTCAGCACGATCGTCGACCAGATCACCGCCGCCACCGCCGCCTGGGAGCAAGCCGCCACCCAGCTCGCCGAGCTGGAGCAGGCCTGATCCGCCCCGCGCCCCCCACGGCGTCTCCGCGTCTCCGCGTCACACGTCACACGCCGCACGCCGCACGCCACCCTGCCCCGCCGCCGCCCGGCGCTTCATTTCACGTATTACGTGAAATACCTCGGTTTCCCCCGCGGGGCCGCCGACACGCTGAATTTCACGTATTACGTGAAATGCCGCCGGGCCCAACGAGGCACGCAGGCGTGAATTCCCGCTTTCCGGCGCAGGCCGCGCGCCGTTGGATCGCCACGCCCCATGCGCTTCACTGTCCTGCGCCGCCCTGTCACCGCGGTCATTCTTTCCACCGGCCTTACCCTCGCCCTCGCGGGCTGCGCCACAACTGGCTCGTCGCCCGCGTTGACGCGGCAGACCGGCGAATCGCTCGTCTTCGTCGGCGAGACGCCCTCGCCGCTCGCCTTTCCCGTCGCGGCTTCGTCCCCCATCGTCCTCCGCAGCACGTATCGTCCGGAACCCGCCACGATCACCTATGAGGAGGGCCGAGACTACCGTGTCGACCGCACGACCGGCACACTCACGCGCACGCCCGGTTCGCGGCTGCCCGACTTCCGCACCAACGTCCTCCACGGCCAGGAGCAGTTCGACCACACGAAGTTCCCCGGCTACGGCAACCGCCCCTTTTTCGCCTACGCCGACTACACGCCCGCCGCGCCCCCGCGCTGGCCCAGGCAGGCGCCGCAACCCGCCCCGCTCGCCCGATCCCGGGCGAAACTCGCCGCGGGCGGCGCGTTCACGGTGGTCGCGTTCGGCGACAGCATTACGCACGGCGGCGAAGCCTCCGCCCCCGAGCTGATCTACTGGCAGCGCTGGGCCGCCGACCTGCGGAAAAAATACCCCCGCGCCCGCATCGAGGCGATCAACGGCGCCACCGGCGGCGACACCACCACCCGCGGCCTGCAACGACTCCAGGCCAAGGTCATCGATGCCAAGCCCGACCTCGTGCTCGTCGCCTTCGGCATGAACGACCACAACCGCCGCGGCGTGCCGCTGCCCGATTTCGAACGCCAGCTGCACGAGCTCGTCGCCCGTATCCGCGCCGGCACCACGGCGGAGATCGTCCTGCTCTCCACGTTTCCGCCCAACCCGCGCTGGATCCACAGCTCGCAACGCATGGCCGACTACGCCGCCGCCACCGCCCGCGTCGCCACCGCCACCGGCTGCGCCTACGCCGATGTCTTCGGCAACTGGCAGGCCCTCACCGTGCGGAAGCGCCCCGAAGACCTCCTCGCCAACAATATCAATCACCCGAACGATTTCGGACACGGGGTCTACTACGCGGTCCTCGCCGCGCTCGGGCTCTGACCCGCGCGGCACCCGCCGTCCCCCGCGCACCGCGGAATTCAGATCACGCCCGCCACGAGCGGCACCGGCGTGGCCGGGTCCGCGCCGAGCCGGATCGCCGCCCGCACTTGCGCCCCGGCCTCCGCGCCCGCGGCCGCGTCGTTGGCATGCACGACCGCCAGCACGTCGCCGGCGCGCACCGTTTCGCCCACCTTGACGAGCGCGCCCACGCCGACCGCCGGATCGATCCGATCCTCCGCCCGCACCCGGCCCGCCCCCAATCGCAACGCCGCCAACGCCACCTCCATCGCGTCCACCGCCTGCACGACTCCGCCCGTGTCCGCGCGGACCACGAGCTTCTGCCGCGCCTGCGGCAGCCGGTCCGGATCGTCGATCACCGCCGGATCGCCGCCCTGCGCCGCCACGATCTCGCGCAGTTTCCGCAGGGCACTGCCATCGCGCACCACGCGCTCGAGTTTCTCCCGCGCCTCGCGCTCGTCCCGCGCGACGCCACCCAGCACCAGCATGTGGGCGCCGAGCACGAGCGTGACCTCCATCACGTCCGCCGGACCTTCGCCGCGCAGGCACGCAACGGATTCGGCGACTTCGAGCGCGTTGCCCACCGCCCGACCGAGCGGCTCCTCCATCGCGGTCAGGACGGCGCGGACCTGCTTGCCGCCCGCGCGGCCGACGGAGACCAGCGCCTCCGCGAGCTGCCGCGCCTCCGGCAGAGTCTTCATGAACGCCCCGCGGCCGAACTTCACGTCGAGCACGAGCGCATCGATGCCCTCCGCGAGTTTTTTGGCGAGGATCGAGCCGCAGATGAGCGGGATGCACTCCACCGTCGCCGTCACGTCGCGCAGCGCGTAGAGTTTCTTGTCCGCCGGCGCGAGGTCGCGCGTCTGGCCGATCAACGCACACCCGATCCGCGCGACCTGCGCGCGATAGGCCTCGAGCGGGAGATCGGTGCGGAAACCGGGGATCGACTCCAGCTTGTCGAGCGTGCCGCCGGAGTGGCCGAGGCCGCGGCCGCTGATCATCGGCACCGGCACGCCGCACGCCACGACCATCGGCGCGAGCGGGATCGAGATCTTGTCGCCCACGCCGCCGGTGGAGTGCTTGTCGACCTTGATGCCCGGCACCGCCGAGAGATCCGCGACCACACCGGAGCGCATCATCGCGTCGGTGTAGTGCGCCGTCTCCTCCGCGCTCATCCCGCGCAGGAAGATCGCCATCAGCAGCGCGCTCAGCTGGTAGTCGGCCCACGAGCCGTCCGTGGCCCCGCGCACAAACGCCGCGATCTCCTCGCGGCTCAGCGCGTGTCCGTCGCGTTTCCGGGCGATGATGTGTTGGGGAAACATGCGGGGGAGTTGAAAGTTGAAAGTTGAAGGTTGAAAGACCCAACAAACCCCGGCTGCGGCGGCCTCAGCGGCTGAAGCCATACGCGCGCTCCACCTTCGCGATGCGCACCTCGTAGGCCTCATACCACGCCGTGCGACCGGCGTGCTGCGCCTTCTGGTGCTCCGTGTCGCGCTTCCACGCGAGCAGCGCCGCCTCGTCGCGCCAGTAGCTCACGGTGATGCCGAGCCCATCCGCGCCGCGGACGCTCTCGATGCCGAGGAAGCCATCGTAACGCGCGCCGAGGTCCACCATGCGCTGCGCGACCTCGCCATACGCGCGGCCGTCGTCGCCCGCGCGTTTCGAGGTGAAGATCACCGCGTAGTAGGGCGGCGCGGGCGTGCGGGCCAGTCCGGACGTGGCACTCATGGGCCCGCCCTCCGCAGCACGAGCATCGAATCCGCGCCGTTGAAGAACGCATAGTCCACCGCGCGCACCTCGCTCGCGATGCCCGTCTCCTTCAGCTCGCGCCGCAGCCGCGCCAGACCGGGATACGGTTTGCCGTCGGCACCGCAGAGCGGATGGATGCGCACCTCGCCCGCGCTCACCCGCACGAGTTCGCGGCAAGCCGCGAGGTGCCAGTCGTGGTCGAACTGCTGCGCGTAGACGAAGAGCAGATGCGCGCACAGCACGAGGTCGAAGGTGCCGTCGAGAAAGGGCAGCCGCGGCAGCGCGCCGCGGACGTAGCGGCCGTAGATCGAATACGTCTCGTAGTCGGCCAGGAACCGCTGGGCGGCCGCCCGGCGATCCGCCTCCGCCGCGTCGAACGAGGGAAACGACTTCAGCCGGAAGAGCCGCCGCTTGGCGCGCATCTGCGCAAACATCGCCGCGTAGTCGCGCTCCACCTGCACGCCGAGCGCCACGGCCGCGCTGCCGTAGCCCGGATCGACGGCGACAGCATGGATTTTCCGGGCGCACGCCTCGGCAGTGAAAGACGACGGCCCCGCCGCGACATCGAGCACGTCGCGCCCGCGCCACGCCGCGGGATCGAGCGCGAAAAACTGCGCGTATTCCGCGAGCGAACGGCCGAAGAACGAGACGGCAGGCAGCTCGAGCTCCGGCGCGGCGGCGGCCGGAGTTATGCGGGTTCTGGATTCGGGAGCGGGAGCGAGGGCAGGCATGGGAGCGGGATCGTTGGGTTGGGCATGTCGGACGGGAGAAAGTCGCGGGGCGGAAAACAAAAAGCCCGACTCGGGTGAGTCGGGCTTGGCGGTAGGTGACAGGGGCTTTGTTCAGCCTCGGCGCATGTGTGGCGCGCCCGTCCATCCTCGCCAAGCCGACCCGTGCCAGCGTGCGCGTTTGACCGTCGTCATGGTGACGCGCGGAAAAACGGCGAGGGCGGGAGAGGAATGGATCACGGGCGCTTCTGATGCTCAGCGGCCCGGCGCGGTGCAAGCGCATTTTTGGCCGCCGGCTCCCGCCGCACCGCGCATGGCGTGGGCGCAAAAAACCGGCGGTCGACGGCCGCCGGTTTGATTTTGCCACCCGGTGCACCCCGCACGGGCGCAGCGGAAATTCACTTCCGGCCCAGCAGGACCGCGCGCGCCATCTTGAAGGGCGCCGCCGTGAGCCGCGCGACCGCCGAGTCGCCCTCCTCCTCGACGCGGGCCGGCGCACTCGGCGCGACCGGCGCGGCCTCGCGGAGCAGCGCCTCGCGCTCGGCGAGCCGCGTCTCCCGCTCGGCCACCGCGTGCTCGCGCTGCTTGAGCAACGTCTCGTGTTCGCGCTGCGCGATCCGGTCATCGCGCAGATGCGCCTGCTCCGCCTCGAGCAGTTCGCGCGCGCGATGCAGTTTCTCCCAGCCGGCCTGCAGCGCCGTATCCTGCTCCGCAAACGGCGCGCGGCTCGCCGGCCGCACGAAGGGCACCGCGCTGCCCGGGCGCGAGGTCACCGGCGCCGCGTGCTGCCGGCCCGCATCGATCTCGGCCTGCAACGCGCGCAGGCGCGCCTCGTATTCGCGGAGATTCTCCTCCCGCACGCGGAGGGCATCCATGTCTTCCTGCAGGCGTTTTCTTTCCTCGGCCAGCGTAGCGGCCCATTTTTCAGACGAGGGCCGCGCGAGTTTCAGGATGGGGGCGGACGGAGGGAAGGTGATGGGCGGGTTCATGGTCGTGCTGCTTGCTGCGACGCCATCATAGCCCTTGCCGGCCCGCGCATCTACGGGTCGGCCCGGCTTTTACCCGGGCTTTACCGGCCGGCAGGCCGCCCGCGGGGAATTGGAAGTTTTTTTACGCCCGGAAGATCACGTCCTCGCGGTTGAACATCCGCACCGCGAAGGCCAGCGCCACGCCGGCATAGAGGCACGTGGAGCCGAAAATCACCCCGAGCAGGCCCCAGTTCCACACGCCGGACACGAGTTCCTTGCTCGCCAGCGAGACGTTGAGCACCGGCACGAGTGCGAGCCGCCAGTTGAGCTCCACGCCCGGAATCATCCCGATCATCGCCGGCATGATGATCACCAGCAGCAGCGGCGACACGTAGCTCTGGGCCTCCTTGAAGCTCTTCGCGAAAAGCGAAATCGCGAACAACGCCGCGGCGAACAGCACCACCATCGGCAGCACCATGCCCATCACGCCGATCAGTCCGACCGGGTCGAGCGTCGTCATGGATTGGATACGCTCCGAGGCCCTCGCGGCGGCCGCCGCGTTGCCCGCGCCGATCTTCTGCGCGAGCATCGAGCCGCCCACGGTAAGCGTCACGGTCATCGAGATCAGCGAACACGCCACGGTCGCGAGCGAGGCCGTGAGAATCATGAGAAACTTGCCCAGCACGAGGTCCACGCGCCCGACCGGGCTGCAGAGCAGCGTTTCCATCGTGCCGCGCTCCTTCTCCCCGGCGGTGAGATCCATCGCCGGATACATCGCACCGGTGAAGGCGAGGATGAGGAAAAGATACGGGATGATGCCGCCGATGATGTTGCCGCCGACCTTCTCGGGCGGGGCGACGTTTTCGGTCTTCACCTCGAGCACCTTGATCGCGGCCGGCGTCAGCCCGCGCTCCGCGAGTCGCGCGGCGACGATCTTGTCGCCATACTCGCGGAAGAAACTCCGCACCTCGCTCACGGCCCGGCCCGAGCGCATCTCGCCCTCGTAGTTGTAGACCCGGATGCCCGGCGATTCGCCGCGGGCGAGCGCCGCGTCGGCCCCGGGCGGGATCTCCACCAGGGCGCGCAGTTTCTTGTCGGAAATCTGCTGCTTCCAGTCGTCGGTCGTCGGCACCACCCGCACCTTGCCGTGCGCCAGCAGCGCGCCGCGGAGCTGCGGCGAATCCTCGCCGCCCGTCACCATGATGGTCGGCACCGTCGCGGCGACATCGCGCGCCACGCGGAACGAGATAAAGGTCACGAGGGCAAACAGGGCGGGCATCGCGATCGTCGGAATCACGATCATCGAGATGAGCGTGCGCCGGTCGCGCAGCATGTCGCGCAGCTCCTTGCCGTAGACGGTGAGAATGGTGTTCCAGTTCATCGGGTTTGGGTGCCGGTTTCGCCGACGGCTTTGACGAAGATCTCCTCCATGTCCTGCTCCCCGTAGCGCTCGCGGAGCTGCGCGAGCGTGCCTTCCGCGAGCAACCGGCCGTCGTGGATCACGCCGATCGTGTCGCACAGCTTCTCCACCTCGCTCATGATGTGGGTCGAATAGATGACGGTCTTCCCCCGCGCGCGGCAGTCGCGCACGAAGCGCACGATCGTCCGCGCCGCCATGATGTCCAGGCCCAGCGTGGGCTCGTCGAAAATCATCACCGCGGGGTCGTGGATCAGCGTCCGCGCGATCGAGGTCTTCTGCTTCATGCCGGTGGAGAACTTGTCGCAGCGGCGGTCGAGGAACTCGTGCATCTCGAGTTCGTCGGCGAGCTGCTTGGTCCGGGCCTTGATCGCCGCGTCGCTCATGCCGTTGAGCCGGCCGAAATACGCGATCAGCTCGCGGGCGGTGAGCCGGCCGTAGAGCGCGGTGCTGGCGGCGAGGAAGCCGACGTGCGCGCGGACCTTGGCGGCATCCGTGATCACATCGAAGCCCGCGACGGCCGCGGTGCCGCGCGTGGGCTGCAGCAGCGTGGCGAGCATGCGCAGGGTCGTCGTCTTGCCGGCGCCGTTCGCGCCGAGCAGGCCGTAGATCTGGCCGGGGCTGACGCGGAACGAGACGTCGGCCGCCGCCACGATTTCGCCGCGTTTCTTGTCCTTGAACGTTTTGGTGAGTTGCCGGGCTTCGATCATGGAAAAGTCGAAAGTCGAAAGGTGGAAGGCGGAAGGCGGAAGGTGGAAGGATCGAAGGCGGAGGGCGAAATTCGGAAGGTCAAACGGCGGGTTGGATTCCGCCTTTCGCCTTCCGCCTTTCGCCTTTCAGAGGCTCATCTTCTCGCGGAACTCCTGGGCCTGTCGCCGGCTGAGCTCGACCTTGGCGCCGCCCTTGAGGTGCACCAGCAGACCGCCGCTGAACCAGGGCTCGATGCGGTCGATCCACGCGAGGTTGATGATCTGGCGCCGGTTCGCGCGGAAGAAAAACTTCGGGTCGAGCCGCTCTTCCATCGCGTTGAGCGAGCGGAAAAGCTGCGGCTGCGCATCGGCGAAATGCACGCGCGTGTAGTTTCCCTCGCTCTCGAGCAGGCGGATCGTCTTCAGCTCGACGAACCAGCAGCGGTCGCCCTCGCGGACGAACACCTTGTCCTCGGCCATCAGCCGCTCGCGGCCGCTGCGGCCGGCGTCGGCCGTCTCCGTGCGGCCGGCGACCTTGGCCCGCAGCCGCTCGATCGCCGCGGCGAGCCGCGCGGGGTCGACGGGCTTGAGCAGGTAATCGAGCGCGTTCAGCTCGAAGGCCTTCACGGCAAACTCGTCGTAGGCGGTCGTGAAGATCACGTGCGGCAGCGGCGGCTCGAGTTTTTCCAGCAGCTGCAGCCCGGTCTCGCCCGGCATCTGCACATCGAGAAACACGAGTCCGGGCGCCAGCTCGGCGATCCGCTCGCGCGCCTGCTGCGCGTTGCCCGCCTCGCCCACCAGCTCGATCTCGGGAAACGCGGCCAGGAGCCGCCGCAGTTCGTTGCGCGCCAGCCGCTCGTCGTCGATCAGCAGGGCCTTCATGCGCGCGCCGGCTGCGCCGGGATCGAGACCTCCGCGACCACCTCGGATTCGTTGCCGCGCCGCAACCGCAGCCGCGCGCGGTCGCCGAAGAACATCCGCAGCCGCTCCGCGGCGTTGCGCAGGCCCACGCCGGTCGACGCGCCCTCGGCGCCGGTTTTCGGCGTCTCCGCGAGCTCGCCGGGATTGATCACCCGCAGCTCGAGCTGCCCGTGTTCGCAGCGCGCGGTGATCACGACCTCGCCGCCGTCGGGCCGGGTCGAGATGCCGTATTTCACCGCGTTTTCCACCAGCGTCTGCAGCAGCAGCGGCGGCACCGCGAGGCCGAGCGTCTCGGGGGCGACATCGAGCCGCACGCGCAGCCGCTCTTCATGCCGCACCTGCTCGAGCGCGAGGTAGTCGTTCACCACGCGCAGTTCGTCCTCGAACGCCACCGTCTCCGCCTGCGCCGACTGCAGCGAATAGCGCAGCAGGTTGGCGAGCTGCGTGACCGCGAGGCGCGCGCGCGCCGGATCCTCGTCGATCAGGGCGCGCAGCGAGTTCAGCGCATTGAAGATGAAGTGCGGGTTGACCTGCGATTTCAGCGCGCGGAGCTCGGCCTCCTTGGCCGTCGCCGTAAGCCGCGCGCGGTCGAGCTCGAGGCGGTTGTTGCGGTCGTAGATGTTGTAGAAGAAGTAAAACGACAGCCACATCATCAGCAGCACCACGCCGTTCACGAAGCTGATGATGAACAGCAGCGACGTCGGGACCTTGGGGCTCGGCGGGTAGCCGAGCAGCCCGTAGGCGATGCCGTAGCCGACGATGCACCACACCAGCGACTGCACCGTCGCCATCGCGATCATCCGCGGCAGCAGCGCGCGCGACCCCAGCTCCTTCCAGCCCCAGCGGTGGATCAGCGTCCGCCCGTAGTGGGTGACGAGCAGGCCGAGCGTGACGGTCTGCACCACGAGTTCCCAGCGGCCGAAGCCCGCCGGCGCCATCGCGTTGGTGATCGCGAGCTGGAAGGCGAGAAACACGCCCCAGCCGCCGGCCTGGCACGCCACGTAGAGCCGCTCCTTGCCGCGGTCGCGCCGCGACGGCTCCACGCGGTCGGGCGGGAGCGAGGCGGCGATGACGGCAGCGTCGGGCATGCGCGGACTAAAAGCGGGCGCCCGTCCCGGCGCAAAACGCATCGGGATGAGCGGCGCCTGCCCCGGATAAGCGGCACCCGCCGCCACGCGCCCAGGCCCGGCGCCCGGCACATCCGTGTCCGGCGGTGTTCATCCGTGGTTCAACCCGAGCGCTCCGGCTCAGATCGAATACTTCGCCCGCACATCCTCCGGAATCGGCGTGGCGCGCCCCGTCGCGAGCGTGACCAGCGTGTAGTCGCAATGCCCGTCGCACACGCGTTTGCGCAGCGGCAGCTTCTCGATCTCGAACTGCACGCGGCAGCCCGTCTCGGTGAAGGTCTCGATCCAGCAGCGCACGATCATCCGGTCGCCCCAGCCGAGCGGCCGGCGGAACTGGATGGCGGCGGCGTTCATGAACCAGCCGAGGCCGCGCTTGGCGAACTCCTGCATGCTCATCCCGTAGTTTTTCTCCATCTGCTCGAAACGCGCCGCCAGCACGTAGTCGAGATAGCGCGTGCTGTGCACGTGCTGATACAGGTCGATGTCGTCGGGCCGGACCGCGAGCTCCGTTTCGAACTTGGAGAACACATTCATCGGACGGGAAAACGGGTCAGGCGCCCCGGCGCGTCAGCGTGAGCACGCACTCCAGGTGACGCGTCTGCGGGAAAAGGTCGAACGGCTGCGCGGCCCGCAGCTCGTAGCCCGCGGCGAGGAAGTGCCGCAGGTCGCGCATCTGCGTCGCGGGATCGCACGACACATAGACCACGGCACGCGGACCGAAGGCGAACAGCTGCTGCAGGAACGCTTCGTCCGCGCCTTTCCGCGGCGGATCGATGACAACCACCGTCTCGGACGGCACGAAGCTCGGCGGCGTGGCCGTCGCCAGCGGCGCGAGGCCCGCGAAGATCTGCGTGGCGTCGCCGGCCTGGAAGGTGGCGTTCGCGATGCCGTTGGCCGCGGCATTCTCCCGCGCGAAACGCACCGACGACTCGCTGATCTCGATGCCGGCCACCTGCACAAACGCCGATGCCGCGCTCAGCGCGAACAGGCCGCTGCCGCAGTAGGCGTCGACGAGGAAACGCGCCCCGGTCGCCGCCGCCTGCGCCCGCACGTAGCCGGTGAACGCCGGCAGGATGAAGGGGTTGTTCTGGAAAAAATCCCGCGCGAGGAAGTGCAGCCGCAGCGGCGGCCCGGACTCGCGCGCGATCGTCTCGGTGATCACGGCATCGTAGTCCGTCGTCACTGCGCCGCTGGCCTCGCGCAGCAGGAGCGTGGCGCCGCGCTTGAATTCGCCCGCTGCCGCCCGCGCGCGGACGTCGGCCCGCACGGTGGTGAGCCGCGTGTTGATCGCGTCGGTCGCGATGATGCACTGCGGCACATCGAGCAGGTCGAAGCGCGTGCCCTGCCGCAGAAAGCCGATCGGCAGCTCGCGCGCGGGCGCCGGCGCGGCCTCGCCGCCGGCGGGATCCGCGGGGAATTCGCGCGGCGGATTGAAGTGCGGCGTGATTTTCGAGCGGTAGCCGTAGTCGCGGGGCGAGGCGATCACCGGCGCGACCGGGAAATCCGGCAGGCCGGCCATGTGGTGCAGCAGCTCCGCGACCTGCCGGCGTTTCCACGCGAGCTGCTCGGCGTAGGTGAGGTGCTGATACTGGCAGCCGCCGCAGCGGCCGAAGAGCGGACACGGCGCCGCGATCCGGTGCGGCGACGGCACGAGCACGGTCACGAGATCGGCCTCGGAGAAATTGCGGTGGTTGCGGAAGACCCGCGCCCGCACGCGCTCGCCCGGCAGCGTGAAGGGCACCATCACGACCCACTTCGCCTCCGCGTCGCCCGGCAGCGCCACGCGGCCGAGCCCCACGCCGAGGTTCGTCAGCGTGGCGATCTCGAGCTCGATCTCCGCGTGATAACGGAACGGCTGGTCGTTGAACTTTTTCTTCTTCCCCACGCGGCCAGAGAGTCATGCTCCGGCGCGAAAGAGAAAGCTGAAAGTCCGCGGGTTTTCTCCGTGCCCTCCGGCGCGCCGCGGTTACATCGGTCCGGATGCCCGTCGAGAAGATCACGAGTCTGCAGAATCCGCGCGTGAAGCAGCTGGTGAAGCTGCGCGATCGCCGGCCGCGCGACGAAGCGGGCGTCTTCCTCGTCGAGGGCTATCGCGAGATCCGGCGCGCGCTCGAGAAGCACGTGCCGCTGCAGGAGCTGTATATCGCACCCGAGTGGTTCCTCGGCGAGAACGAGCCCGACTTGATCGCCCGCGCGGAGCAGGCCGGGGCGCGCGTGTTCGAGCTGTCGCGCGAGGCGTTTGCCAAGGTCGCCTACCGCGAGCGGCCCGACGGCCTCCTCGCCGTCGCGCCGCAGTGGAAACGCGCCCTCGGCGACCTCGCGCTCAAGCCCGATCCCTTCCTGCTCGTCGTCGAGGCGATCGAGAAGCCCGGCAATCTCGGCACCATTCTGCGCAGCGCCGACGCCGCCGGGTGCGACGCCGTGATCGTGTGCGATCCGGTGACCGACATCTTCAATCCGAACGTCGTGCGCGCCTCGACCGGCGTGCTCTTCTCCGTGCCGCTCGTCGTGGGCGCAAGCGCCGAGGTGCTGGCGTGGCTGCGCGCCAAAAAGATCCGCACCGTCGCCACCACGCCCGCCGGACAGACGCTCTACACCGCCGCCGACCTGCGCGGGCCGCTCGCCGTGGTGATGGGCAGCGAGCAATACGGGCTGAGCGATTTCTGGCTCAAGGAGGCCGACCTGCCGGTGCGCATCCCGATGGCGGGCCAGGCCGATTCGCTGAACGTCGCGATGGCGACGATCATCACGCTGTTCGAAGCGGTGCGGCAGCGCGGCCGGCCGGGCTGAAAGCGCCGCCACCCGGCCCGCCAGGCGCCGCCCGACTCAGCGGGCGGCGGTGCGCAGGTGCGCGATGAGTTCCGCCGTGCCGGCGGCCATCGAGACCTTCGGCACGAAGCCGAGATCGCGCTTCGCCGCGGTCAGATCGAACCAGTGATCCTTCGCGAGCTCCGCGGCGACGAAGCGCGTCATCGGCGGTTCGCCGCGCAACGGCAGCCAACGCCATGCCGCCTCGCAGACCGCGCCCACCGCCGCGGCGGCGCCGAGCGGGATGCGTTTCTCGATCGGACGTTCGCCGAGGCCATGCAGCAGGGCGTTGATCCAGTCCCAGAGCACCACGGGCTCGTCGTTGGTGATGAAATAGGCGCGGCCGGCCGCCGCGCGGTCGAGCGCCGCCTCGGCGAGCAGGTGGGCGTCGACGGCGTTGTCGACGTGCACCATGTCGACCCGGTTCCGCCCGCCGCCGACGATCCGCAGCCGGCCCGCGCGCGCGCGGGCGAGGATCCGCGGCACGAGGTGCGGGTCGCCGACACCCCAGATGAGGTGCGGGCGGAGCGCGACCGTGCGCAGCGCGGGGCCGTTGGCCGCGAGCACTTCGCGCTCGGCGAGCGCCTTGGTGAGCGGGTAGGCGGCGGGGCACGCCGTGGTCAGCGGCAGCGACTCGTCGGCGCCGGCGAGGTCACGGCCGTTGTAGACGACGCTCGGCGTGCTGGTGTGCACGAAACGCCGCACGCCGTGCGCGCGCGCGCCCTCGAGCAGCGCCCGCGTGCCGAGGACATTGGTCCGGAAAAACTCCTCGTAGCGGCCCCAGATCCCGACCTTGGCCGCGACGTGAAAGATCGTGCCGTGTCCGGCGCAGGCCGCCGCCACGGCGGGCGCATCGTCGAGCGCCGCGCTCACAAAGCGCACCCCGCGCGCCGCGAGATCGGGCGCCGGCCGCCGCGCGAGCACCGTCACGCTGCGGCCTTCGGCCAGCAGCCGCTCGACGAGCCGGCGGCCGAGGAAGCCGGTGCCGCCGGTGACGAGGACGGGGGCGGAGGCGGAGGACATCGCGGGAGATGGCGAGCGGGCGCGCGGCGGCGGTTCAGCGCTTCGGGTCGGACTCGAAGCCGACGGCGGTGGCGGCCCATTTCGCGAGCGTGAGCCGGTGGATCTTGGCGTTGTGCCGCACGTCCACGGGGAACTGCGCGTGGAAATAGAAGAGCTTGATCGTGGCCGTGTGCGCGTGCTCCAGCGCCAACGCGCGCAACTCGCGGGCCAGCCCGCGCGCCTCGGCGGAATCGGCGACCTTGGCCTCGACCACGAGGGCGGGCCGCTGCCGACCGCGCTCGCCGAGCCCGACCAGCGCGCAGCGCGCGGCCCGCGGGTGCCGGCGGAAAACCTGTTCGCATGGCTCGGTGTGCAGCGTGCCGCCGGCGGTCTCGACGCGTTCGACCTTGCGGCCGCAGAACCAGAGCCGGCCCTCGCCGTCGAGGAAGCCGCAGTCGCCCATCCGGTGGTAGAAAAGGCCGCCGCGCGGCGCGGCCGGGTCCGTGTCCTTGACGGCCGGGATCTTGGCGAGCTCCGTCGCCTGCGGGCTCGCGTCGTAATCACGCGTCACCATCGGCCCCGCCACGACGATCTCACCCACCTGTCCGCGCGGCAGCTCGCGCGCGGCGGCGAGGTCCGCGATCGGGCCATCCTCGATTGCGACGATCCTGACGTCGACGCCCCGGACCGGACGGCCCACGCACGCGCCGCACACCGCCTCGGCCTCGATCTCGTCGGACGCGATGCTGGCCACGGGCAGCGCCTCGGTGGCGCCGTATGGGCTGTGCAGCCGGCCACCCGGGAGAAACGTGCGCGCATCGCGCCACAGCGCCGCGGGCACGGCGGCGCCGGCGCAGAGCACGCGGCGCAGCGTGGGCAGCGTGATGTTTTCCTGCCGGCAGTGCGCGGCGATCTTCCGCCAGAGCGTCGGGGAACCGAAGGAGTTGGTGACCTGTTCCTGCCGGATCGCCTGGACGATCTTGGCCGGGTCGAGCGCCGCGGGGCGTCGCGGATCGATCTCGGGCACGACGGTGGTCATGCCGAGCGCGGGATTGAAGAGCGCGAAGATCGGGAGCATCGGCAGGTCGATCTCGCCCGACGCGATGCCATACGTTTCCCGGATCACGCTCACCTGCGCATCGAACATCCCGTGCTCGTAGCACACGCCCTTGGGGGCGCCGGTGGAACCGGAGGTGAAGAGGATCGCGGCGAGGTCCTGCGCGGCGCTGCGTGCCGGCGCGGGGGCGCCGGTGACGTCCGCCAGCCGGGCCCCGGGGCGAGTGAGGCGCGCGGTGAGGCTGCCGCTGGCGCCGATGCGCGTGCGCACCGTGCGGAATGGCCGGCGAAACACACGGCTCAGGATTTGCGCAAGCGGGATGCCGAGCAGCGCGCGCGGCTGCGACCGTTCCACGCACGCGAGGAAACTCTTCAGGCCCATGCCGGGATCGATGACGACCGGCACGGCGCCGTAGCGGAAGAGGGCGAACACCGAGGCGATCAGCGGCAGGCCCTGCCGCACCATGACGAGCGTGCGGTCGCCGGGCTGCAGTCCGGCCCGCGCGCACCGCACGGTCCAGGCCGCGACCTCGGCTTCGAGCTCCGCGAAACTCAACGTCAGATAATCGATGCCGTCGCGCCCGCGGCCACGCGGCACCTTCAACGCCGCCCGGTCGGGCTGCGCGGCCGCCATCGTGGCGAGGTGGCGCGCGATATTGGCGTGAACGGCAGCAGTGGACATCCGGAGCGCGAAGTGAGCCGGGGGCCGGAAACCGGCGCAACAAAAACGCCGCGCGATGCAGCGCGGCGTCGGAATTTACCGGGGTTTTGAAGCCCCGTCTCGCGGTCGGGCCGCCTCAGTAGTCGTGCAGCGTGATCAGGCCCCAGAGCAGCGAGGTCTTTTTGCCCGAGGGACCGTTCTTGCCGAGGAGCTTGGAGGTGTCGGCGTCGATGGTCGCCGGGTTCGTCGGCTGGAAGGAGTCCTTGCTCACGGTGACCGCGCCGCCGAGCACCGTCGTCTCCTTGCCGCCGGTCGAGGTGGTGCGCGTCGCGCAGCCGGAGGCAAACGCGAGCAGGGCGAGGGAGGTCAGGGCGAGGGAAAGCTTCGTTTTCATGAACGACTGGGAGGTGGCGGGAGGGGAGACGCTGGGTGGCGGGCGGAAGTTGCGCAAGGCCGCAAACGGGGCGCCGCCACCCCGGCGCTCAGCCGTGTTTCAGCGAGGGCTCGTTGCGGAGCAGCGCGGCCTGCCAGGGCAGCAGCACGGCGCCGAGATTCCGCGGCTGCCGGGCGATCTGCGCGAGCTGGGAGCGGTTGGCGATGAGCGTGGGCTCGATCTCGAGCGACTTGGCGACGCGGTCGCGGTCGGCGCGGATGCGATCCTGCAGCTCGATCTCGGCCTGGGTGAGGGAAACGTGATTCGGGTCCCGGCCCGGCCGGCGCGGGAGCGACTTGGGATCGCGGTCGAGCCCGGCGCGGATCGCGGCTTGCAGCGACGAAAACAGCCGGTCGTGCCGTTTGCCCAGGTGGACGCTGGAGAGGATGGTCGCCTCGCTGTCGCCCGCTTCGGCCGCCTCGGCGACCTTCAGCAGCAGGGCGTTGCCGCAGACCTTGAACGGCGGCGTGTCGAGCCGCTGCGCCTGCGCCTCGCGCCAGTGCCAGATGGCGTGCAGGACCGAGAGCCCGGGGCCGCGCAGGCGTTCACTGCGGCCGATCCGCCAGTCGTTCTCCGTCGGCGGGGCAAACCCGTCGCAGCCCGCGGCGATCTGCGCCCGGCATTGCTGCTCCAGCCACTCCAGCCGGCCGAGTTTCTTCAGCTCGCGCCGGAGGATGTCGCGCAGCGCGGGCAGGTGCCACACATCGAGTGCGGCGTAGTCGAGAAGCTTGGGCGTGATGGGGCGTTTCGACCAGTTGGCCTTCTGGCCATCCTTGTCGAGCGCCACGCCGAAATGCTGGTCGAGCAGCGCGGCGAGCCCGATCCGCTGCAGGCCGAGCAGCTGCGCGGCGAGCATGGTGTCGAACAGGCTCTTCGCCTCGAAGCGGCAGAGGTCGTGGAGCAGCCGCAGGTCGAAGTCGCTGCCGTGCATCACCAGGTGCTTCTTCTCCAGGATCGCCCAGAGCGGTTCGAGCTTCAGGCCGGGCGCGAGCACATCGACCAGGAAGACCTCACCGTCGACCAGGAACTGCAGCAGGCAGACCCGCGTCTTGTAGTGATACATGTTGTCCGCCTCGGTATCGAGGGCGACCTCGTCGACCCGGTCGATCGCCTCGAGGAGCGGGTGCAGTGAACCCGGCTGATCGAGCAGTTGGAAGGCGGGCGGGCGCGTGGACACTTTTACACCGAGGAAACGGCGGAGACGCGACGGGAGAAAGCGCGAAATCATGCAGCAAACTTACGCGGCGTTATTCCACGCCGAGAGGAAGGCATCAACCAACAAAGGCAGATCCGAGTGATAACCACCTTCGAGGACCGCGGCGGCGGGCCGCCCGGTCTCGCGCAGCCAGCGACCGCAGGTCGCAAAGTCCTCCAGCTCGAGCGTCATCGAGGTGATGGGATCGTGGGCATACGCATCGAAGCCGGCCGAGACGAGAATGAGGTCGGGGTTGAACGCCACGACCGCATCCAGCGAGGCCCGGATCGCCGCCATGTGCTCCGCCCGCGGGGTGCGCGGCGCCACCGGCCAGTTGCGGATGAAGGGTCCGTTGTCCTGCGTGCCCGTGCCGGGATAGCCGGGATACTGGTGGACCGAGGCGAAAAAAACGCCGGTGTGTTCCTGCAGGATCGCCTCGGTGCCGTTGCCGTGGTGCGCGTCGAAGTCCCACACCGCCACGCGGGCCGCCCCGAGGTGCCGCCGCGCGAACAGCGCCGCGATCGCGATCTGGTTCAGATAACAGAAGCCCATCGCATGCGTCGACGTGGCGTGGTGGCCCGGCGGCCGCATCAGCGCGAAGACCGGTTCGCGCGGCCGGGCGGCGAGCGCATGCCGCGCGGCGTCCACCGCGGCCGCGACCGCACGCCGCGCGTGGTCGCCGATGCCGGGGAAATACGGAGTATCGGGATCGAAATCCCGGCTCACGGTCAGCCGTTTCAGGTGCGTGGGCACATGCGCCAGCAACAGCACGTCGTCGGTCGCCGACTGGGCCGACGGCTCCCGCCACGTCCAGTCCGGATGCGCGCGGCGCAGGTGCTCGGCGGTGCGCACCGCGCGTGCGGGCTGTTCGGGACGCATCGAGGAGCCGTAGTCGGCGCAGCGCGGATCGTGCAGGATCAGCATGGGGAAAGAGCCGGAAAAAAGCCCGGAACGCGCCGGGTGCCAAGCCGCGAAGCCACTCAGTGCCCGCAGGGGGGCTGCAACCGGTTTCCCTTTGCGCCCGGCGGGGGTTTTTGCCGCCATCCCCGCCCATGAAAGTCGTCGTGCTCTGCTCGGGCGGGATGGATTCGGTGACGGCCCTCCACTGGGCGCGGCAGGCGCACGAGGTCGCCGCCGTGCTGAGCTTCGACTACGGCGCGAAGCACAACCACCGCGAGATCCCGTTTGCCGCGGAGCACGCGCGCGCGCTCGGCGTGCGGCACGAGACGATCCGGCTCGATTTCGTCGACCGGCTGTTCGCCTCCGCGCTGCTCCGGAGCGGCGGCGATATCCCCGAGGGCCACTACGAAGCGGAGAACATGAAGCAGACCGTGGTGCCCTTCCGGAACGCGATCATGCTCTCGATCGCCTGCGGCTTCGCGGAAAGCACCGGCGCCGCCGGGCTCGTGATCGCGGCGCATGGCGGCGACCACGCGATCTATCCCGACTGCCGCGAGGATTTCATGCGCGCGATGGGCGACGCCATGCGCCTCGGCACGTATGCGCAGGTGCAGCTGCTGCGGCCGTTCATCGCCCTCGACAAGGGCGGGATCGCCGCCGCGGCCGCGCGGCTGCACGTCGATCTCGGGCGCACGTGGTCCTGCTACCGGGGCGGCGAAATTCACTGCGGCAAATGCGGCACCTGCGTCGAGCGCCGGGAGGCCTTTGCCCAGGCCGGGCTCGTCGATCCCACCGTTTACGCCAGCGCGGCGCCGCTGCCGCCCAAGCCTGCCCCGGCCGCGAGGCCGTGAACGCACGCGCCGCTCGCCCCGGCGCCTGGCTCACGCCCAAAGGCGCGGAGAAACATCGCCGCGGCATCAACCCCGCCGGCGCTCACGGCGGACAAGGCAACGTGAGGCGCACGGTGCTCCGGTCGCCGCCGCGCGCACGGTTCCGCCCTTTACGCCCCACCGGTCCGCTTCATGCTCCGGCTCGCCCATGGCCTCCTCCGCCAGCCACCGTTTCCTCGCCGCGCTCAGCGCGGAACTGCGCACGCACGACGGCGAGCGGCACCGGCGGAAGTTTGCCGCGGGCGAGGTGATCTTTTCCGCCGGCGATGCGGGCGACGGCATGTATTTCGTCGCGACGGGCCAGGTGCGCATCTCGGCCGTCGTCGGCCAGAACGAACCGCGCACGCTCGCGCTGATCGCCGAAGGGGACTTCTTCGGCGAGATGGCGGTGGTGGACGACGCGCCGCGCTCGGCCACGGCCACGGCCGAGGTGGAGACCACCGCGTATTTCCTGCGGCGCGACACGGTGCTCACGTTGCTCAACGCCCACCCGCAGCTCGCGCTCGATATCGTGCGCGAGTTCAGCATCCGCATGCGGGCGTTGAACCAGAAATATCTCGAGGAGATCATCCAGGCCGAGCAGCTCGCCGCCATCGGCCGCTTCGCCGGCACGATCGTGCACGACTTCAAGAACCCGCTCGCGATCATCGGCCTCGCCGCCGAGCTCGCGTGCAGCGAGGACACGTCGCCGCCCATGCGCTCCGCCGCGCAGAGCAAGATCACCCGCCAGGTGGACCGGATGACCAACATGCTCCAGGAGCTGATCGAGTTCACCAAGCCCACCGGCCAGCGGCCGAATCTCCGCCCGCTCGACTTCGCGCGCTACATGAACCCGCTGATCGGGGAAATCCGTGAGGAAGTCGCCGACCGCGGGGTGGAGCTGCGCGTCGAGACCCCGGCGCCCAACGTCGAGGTGAAGATCGAGCCGAAGCGGCTCTCGCGGCTCTTCCACAACCTGATCAACAACGCCGTCGACGAGATGCCCGATGGCGGCGGCATTTTCCTCCGCTTCACCGCCGGTGCGCAGGAGCTGCGCGTCGATGTGCGCGACACCGGCCGCGGCATCGCACCGGCCATCGCGCAGAATCTCTTCCGCCCGTTTGCGACCCACGGCAAGGCGCACGGCACCGGCCTCGGCCTCACCATCTGCCGCAAGATCGCCGAGGACCACGGCGGCCGGATCTGGGCGACGTCCGAGCCCGGGCAGGGCGCGACGTTTTCGTTCACGCTGCCGCTCGGCTGACGCGCGTCGCGCCCGACTCAGGGCGCGGGCGCCTTGGCGGGCGGGGTCGAGAGCTTCCAGTGCGCGTTGTCGAAACGCGCCGTCTGCATGACCTCCTTGGCCCGGGCGACGAGGGCCGCGTTTTGCGCCGCGACATCGTTTTTCTCCGCGGGATCGGCGGTGAGGTCGAAGAGTTGCACGGGCGCCTGGAGCGTCTTCAGCCGCAGCGCCTTCCAGCGCCCTTCGAGCAGCACGGCCTGGCTGACGCCCTGCTCGTAGAATTCCCAGTAGAGATACGCGTGTTTCCGCTGCGCGCCGCGGCCGAGCAGCGTCGGCACGAAGCTGACGCTGTCGAGCTGCCCGGGCGGCTTGCCCCCGCCCAACTCGGAAAAGGTCGCCATGATGTCGCCGAAGTAGCCGACGTGATCCGAGACCGCGCCCGCCTTCACGCGCCCCGGCCAGCGCACGAGGAACGGCACGCGGATGCCGCCGTCGGTGAGGCTGCGTTTGAGGCCGGAAAACGGACCGCTGACCTGGAAGAAACTCGGGTCGTAGCTCGGCCCGCCTTCGCGGTGGGGGCCGTTGTCGCTCGAGAACATCACGACGGTATTCTCGTCGAGCCCGAGCCGCTTGAGCTGGGCAAACAACGCCCCCATATCGCGGTCCATCCGCGTGACCATCGCGGCATGGTTCTTCGTCGCGTCGTTCCAGGGCTTGTCCTTGTAGATGCCCTGGTCGGGCACCTCGTTGCCCTCGCCGAGGTCCCGGCTGCGCTCGTTGTTCGCATGCGGCGTGACGAGGGAGTAGAAGAGGAAGAAGGGCTTCGCCTTGTGGCGCTCGATGAACTCCTCGACGTCTTTCGCGAGCACATCGCCGCCGTAGACGGCGCGGTTCTTCGAGTAGCCCGCACCCTCGTGGGAGCCGGACTGCACGAGGTCGTTGGGCAGGTCCACGCGCTCGCCGTTCCGGATGAGGAAACTGGGGTAGTGGTTGTGCGCGTGCGTCTGGTTGAGATAGCCGAAGAAATAATCGAAGCCCTGCTTCCGCGGCTCGCCCGGCTGGTTGAGTTCGCCGAGACCCCATTTGCCGATGAGCGCGGTGGAATAGCCGGCGGCCTTGAGGACCTTCGCGACGGTCACGTCCTCCGCCATGAGGGACTGCGCGTCCATGTTGCGGTTGCCGGCGTTGCCGCGCACGCGCGTGTGGCCCATGTGCTGGCCGGTCATGAGCACGCTGCGCGAGGGCGCACAGACGGTGCTGCCGGCATAGAACTGGGTGAAACGCATGCCCTCCGCGGCCATGCGGTCGAGGTGCGGCGTCTGGATCAGTTTCTGGCCGTAGGAGCCCAGCTCGCCGTAGCCGAGGTCGTCGGCGAGCACGAAGATGATGTTGGGTCTGGCCGGTTGCGCCGCGACGGCGGAAGCCAGAGCCAACGTGAACAGCAGCGGGGTAAGGAGCGCACGCATGGCCGGCACGGTGCAGAGGAAACGCGGCGGAGCAATACCCGGCGCAGGAGAACCGTTGACTGCGCCGCGGCGGCGGCACGGAGTCTCCGCGCCCCCCCTGCCGCGATGCTCCGCCTTCTGCGCGCCTTCGTTTTCCGCACCGCTCTGGCGCTGACCGGCGCGGTCGCGTCGGGTGCCGGCACGCTCCGCGCGCAGGAGGTGCAGCAGCACGGAATCCTCTTCGAACGCTGGGTGTGCGACACGTTTTTCGACGGCTACCGGCCCCGCAGCTACACGCAGAAATGGGACATCCCCGCCGCGGTCAACGCGCGCTTCGGCGGCGTGCCGGTGAATCCGAAGGCGGCGAAATTCGGCACGCCCGTCGACCTCGGCGACGCGCTCCGGCAGCACCGGATCGACGAACCGTTCATCCTCGTGATCGGGTTCTGGCAGCAGATCGGGGCGGAGAAACGTTTCGTGAACATCGTCTCCCCGCGCATCACGCCCGAGCAATGGCGGCGGCTATGGGGCCCCGTCACGCTCGCCGATCTCCAGCGCCTCGACGCCGTGGTGAAGGACCGCTCGCTCACGCCCGCGGCGGCCCGCGCCGCGGCCCAGGCGATCAAGAACGCCCCGCCCTTCACCGAGGCCGTCATCGTGGTGAATCCGAAAATCGATTCCGGCACGCAGCGGCGACTCCAGTGCAGCCTGCGTTTCGACGACGTCTTCCGCCACCTCGTGCCCGGCGGCAACCGCGAGCCGCAGGAGCAGCCCGCGCTCTGGGGCGTGCCCTTTCCGCCCGCGCTCGCCTCCGCGCCGCGCTCGTTCACGAAGTGATGCCTCCCATGCAGGAATCCCACCGCCTCCGTGCCGTGCAGTCGCCGATCATCCCGGTCATCGCGGACCTGATCCGCGCCCATCCGGGCACGATCTCGCTCGGGCAGGGCGTGGTCGGCTACGGCCCGCCGCCCGAGGCGCGCGAGGCGCTCGCGCGGTTTTTCGCCGAGCCCGCCAACCACAAATACCAGCCGGTCGCCGGGTGCGCGTTTCTCCTCGAGGAAATCGCCCGCTCGCTCGCCCGCGAACACACGCTCGCGCTGGATCCCGCCGCGTCCGGCACCCGCGCGATGGTCACCGCCGGCGGCAACAACGCCTTCCTCGCCGCGCTGCTCGCCATCGCCGATCCGGGCGACGAGGTGATCCTGCCGACGCCGTATTACTTCAACCACGAGATGGCGATCGTCATGGCCGGCTGCCGGCCCGTGCTCGTGCCGACCGATGCCGCGCACCAGCTCGACGTCGATGCGCTGCGCGCCGCGATCACCCCGCGCACGCGCGCGATCGTGACCGTCTCGCCCAACAACCCGACCGGCGCCGTGTATCCCGCCGCCGCGCTGCAAGCGGTAAACGCGCTCTGCGCCGAGCGCGGGGTGTTTCACCTCAGCGACGAGGCGTATGCGCCGTTCACCTACGACGGCGCGGAGCACTTTTCGCCGGGCACGCTGCCGGGCGCGGGCGCGCACACGATCTCGCTGTTCTCGCTCTCGAAGTCCCACGGTTTCGCCAGCTGGCGGATCGGCTGGCTCGTGTATCCCGCGCGGCTCGAAGCCGCCCTGCGCAAGATCCAGGACACCGTGCTCATCTGTCCGCCCGTCGTCTCGCAATTCGCCGCCGCCGCGGCGCTCGCGGTCGGCGGCGACTGGGTCCGCGCACAGCTCGCCCCGATCCGCGCCGCCCGCACGCTCGTGCAGGCGACGCTGGCGCCCCTGGTCGCCGAGGGCGTGTGCGAGGTGCCCGCGGCGCAGGGTGCGTTCTACTTCCTGCTGCGCCTGCCGGCCGCCGCGGAAAACTCCGGCGCGCCCGCCACGTCGCTCGAGCTCGCCGAGCGTCTCATCCGCGGGCACCGCGTCGCCGCGATCCCCGGCAGCGCCTTCGGCGCCGAACGCGGCCGGACGCTCCGCATTGCCTACGGCGCGCTCGATCCGGCCACCGCCCCCGAAGCCCTCGCCCGCCTCACCCGCGGCCTCCGCGCGCTGCGTTGAGCGGGCGCACGGAAAGGCCGGCCGGGAGGCGAAACACGCCGCTCAGTAAACCTTCTCCGCCAGCAGGGCGAAGAGTTCGGCTTCGGTGATGCGCTTCTGCTGCATCGAGTCGCGCTCGCGCAGCGTGAAGGTGCCGTCCTTCTCGATCGTGTCGAAATCGATGGTCACGCACCACGGCGTGCCGATCTCGTCCTGCCGGCGGTAACGGCGCCCGATCGCGCCGGCTTCGTCGTAGAACACCGCGTAGTTGCGCTTCAGTTTTCCGTAGAGCTCCTTCGCGCGGCCCACCAGCGCCTCCTTGTTCTTGAGCAGCGGCAGCACCGCGACCTTCACGGGGGCGATGCGGGGCGAGAGCCGGAGCACGGTGCGTTTCTCGACGTTGCCCTTGTCGTCCTTCACGTCCTCCTCCGCGTAGCCGGCGCAGAGCACGGCGAGGAGGATGCGGTCGACGCCGACCGCGGGCTCGATCACGTGCGGGACGACCTTCTGCTTCGTCGCCTCGTCGAAATACACCTGCGGCACGCCGCTGTGCTTCTGGTGCTGCTGGAGATCGTAGTCGCTGCGCGCCGCGATGCCCCACAGCTCCTGCACGCCGAAGGGATAGCGGAACATGATGTCCACCGTGCGGCGCGAGTAGAACGCCAGCTTGGCCTTCGGGTGCTCGTGCAGCGAGAGGTG
>JACCDO010707632.1_pt1 | contig 39038 bp, 54 predicted proteins | sample 7446101 | NCBI WGS metagenome assembly JACCDO01 (sample SAMN15323440, study PRJNA562643) | freshwater metagenome | isolation source: river surface water | place: USA:Blue River Watershed | collected 2017-08-16 | reverse complement strand
GGCGAACTTTTCAAACAATTCATTTGATTCAAAAATTACACCAGCATCTTCTTCGTATTCTTTGCCTTCTAAATTGTTGTAGTTGATCCTACGCATAAAGTCAGCGCCAGCCTGTTCGGCAAGTTCTTTAATTCGTTCGTTCATATTACACCTTTGTTAGTCGGTCCCACACCAAGCCATGCCAGGGTCGGAAAGTAACATCATATCCATTCCAGGCATGGTCTGTTGCTACAATCTCTGCCCACTCACCTTGGCTGTCTTGATACACCACTCGGCAAGCACCGTAGGCATTTTGGCACTCCTCATATACCAGGTCGGCATCGTTGGTGACACTGCGCCCGCCTTGGTCAAGGTCTCGGATAAACACAATGTCTCCGTCTCGCCCAACCTGTTCCCAGCGACTTCTACTCATATTTCAAACCCCACTGCTCGTAATGCCCGCATGGCCGAGTGATGCTCGTTGGGCTTGACTTTGATCCTGACAGCCATACCTGACTCAACCAAGTCGGATGTGTCCTTGGCTTCTTTGAGTCCCAGGCCTGTCCAGTTACGAATCTCTTTGATAGCAGCCACACGGTTGGCGATACCTGAGGCCTGTGCTCGTCTCAGCACAATAGTATCATTGTAAGTGCCCGTGAGCATGGCAATGAAGATCTGTCCTTTGACGTCAGGGTCCAGTGTGCTAGCAATAGTTTCCCACAGCCGCATGCCTTCTTCGGCACCATAGGCTTCAGTAATAGCCCGCATAAAATGCAAGCCATTACTGATTATAACATCGCGGTGCTCATCGGGAATCATGCAAACTCCCGATCGGCCAACCGGTTCCACATTACACGCTTTTCGTGGTAGCGGGTCAGGCCTGGCCAGTCTGCGGCGTAGATACGAAAATCGTAGCCATGACTCATGACGTAGCACTTGTGCTTTTCACTGTAGCGCATACCACCGCCACCACCTGTGCCAGTGTGGGCACGTTGACGGCCGGTGCGGAATGAGCCGGCAGAAAAGATATCACCGCCTAGGTAGTGGCCGTCCCACTCTTTGGGCCAGGCACAGATCCACTCAACACGTCCGGTCCACCCAGGGTAACCACTCGGTGCAGGACTACCGTCCTTCATTTTTTCGCGACCACCCCAGTTAGTGACACCGCCGATCGGGCATGAGTGACTGTTGCTAACACTGTCGCTCCAACGCAGGCTAAACTCAGTGAATTCCAGCAGTCGCGGAACAGGGCAAACAACGCCCTTACGGGTTTGTCCAACAATCTTCCAGTCGTAGGCATCGTGTTTAGCGGCTTCGGCCCAGAACAGTTCTTGCTTGTTAATAACCATGTCTGCCCAGTCTTCGATGCTTTGCTCACGCTCGTAGAGTTTGTTCCACACAGCGTCTTGCAGTGCTTCGTTGATCTCAAGTTGACGTCGAGTACGACGAACCTGAGCCAGCTTACGCAGATGGTTCTGGTACTTCTTTTTGTCTTCGAAGATCTTGCCGTCTTCGTCCGACTTCCAAACAGTAATAACACTCATTTTATTCACCTTTGAGGGTGTGCCACAACGCTGGGTCTGTACCTAAGTAGATACGGTAGGTCAGGCGGTTACGCCAGATTGTAACACGATTTACAGTGCGTTCAACCCAGTTGAAAAATGCATCACGAAACCAAAATGGATTGATTATGGCTAAAATTAGCGCAATCACAATAGGCAGAAGCAGAAACAAATATGTTAGCGTTAAGCTAAAAGCTTGAGCGCGATAAAAGTTTCCGCCGTTGCGGGTCATGGTTACAGTTTTTGGAATGGTCATTATGCAACACCTCTCAGATCAGTATTAAGATTGGGCTTGTGGGCACGAATCAGTTCGCGCTCGAAATTATGTGCCTCGGTCTTGCCACGCAACACAGCCAACACAGAAACAGTAAAAGCGTCTGTACCACGCTCACGCATGGTCTCGTACAATGCCCAGCCCTTGTCTTCGCTACGCGAGCGATACAAGTGCTTCATGCAACGAGTCATCACGCTCTTCTTCACAGTGCTAGCAGTCTTAGCAGTAACACCGATGTAGAAGTCCGAGCCCGAAGTGAGCATGTAAACAATGTGTGTACGATCTGAACGCTTTTTTCTCATCATGTACATATTATAGCATTTCAGGATTTATTGAGCAACCAAAAGTAGTACTACAAAAGTACTACTTTTCAAGGGTTACAAAAGTACTACTTTATGCTACTTTTTCGTAACTAGCACGGAAGTAGCAGTCGGGATCGCCACTTGCATATTCTAGACAAAAACGCCGGGCTTCTTCCTCAGTAGTAAAATAGGTTTCCCCCATGGACCGCTGACCGTAACCTCTTTCGTATTCCGTCATTGTGACTTTGTACAGGGGACCGGGATTGTGAACTTGTGCCATTTTGGGCTCCTTTCTCGGTGGGTACTACTTACTGTAATTACAGTATACAACAAGTTGATTTTTTGGTCAACCGTTTTTAATGGTAAGTATTTGCATGACTGACCCCTATCATCACATTTACACAGGCGAAATATTTCAGCAAAGCGAATGCATTTGGCATGAAAATAATTTACTGGATTTTTTTCGCAGTAACTTAAAAAGTCTGGGCTATCACAGTGTTTCCGATTCTAACAAGGTTTGGCGACGAGGAGATCAAACTGTGGTAGTTTGTCTAGTAGATGATTATACCACGTGCTCCGAAAGATATGATGTTGGACTGCCATATATTTTTGATCGAAACACAGTTGTAATAACAGACACACATGTTCAAATACCTACACAATATACTGTTTGTCAATTGCCTGTTAGTTTTTTCGGAATATACACACACGTTCCCGATCATGACTGGAATCCACAGCGTCGTTTTACATTAGGCATCAATCGGTTAGATTCTAAACGCATGTTGATGTTTTTAGAACTTGCGCTGAGAAGTGAGTATCTTGGCAATGATTTAGACCATATTAACTTTAACTGTTGGCGCTGGGGAGGAGAAAATGACAATACTCAGGGACTGCGTAAAAATTTTGAAACACAGTATCAAGAATTAGAATCACAGTATCACAATGTTTACAATGACATTTATGAAAAAATGATCAACACAGTTCCATACAACAATCATGACATGACACAGGAACAAGTTCACACAAGCTCATGGATGAATATTGTAATGGAGACTTATAGCTCCGATAACACCATTGCACTCAGCGAAAAAACATTTAGAGCTCTGTGTTTGCCTGTTCCATGGCAGTTATATTCGGGACGCAACACTGTGGCCTACTTACACAGTCTGGGATTCGATACATTGCAAGATATAGTAACACATCGTTACGATCCAATGATTGAAAATCGCACTGCTGCATACGGCGATAAAATGGTAGATTTTTTATTTGAAGCTACCGAATCTGTTCAACGCTTGCAGTCTGAAGAATTTGAAACAGTGTCTAAACGTTGTCAACAAGCATCTGAAAACAATCAACAACTATTGGCAATGATGCGTTATAACTGGCCTAGAGATTTTGCTCGTTGGTGGCCGACAGTGCTTGAAAAAATACAATAATGTGCGGTATATTATATGTCCGCAGCAGAGAGTCTATTGACCTTGGTCGGCATCTAGCAGCGGTCAAAACTTTGGAACCTCGCGGCCCTGATTTTACAAGATACCAACACAAAGACAATGTATTCATTGCACAAACTGTGTTGCGCATCACTGGCGCAGATGATTACTATCAACGCAACGAAAAAGATTTCTTAAGCTACAACGGAGAAATCTACAACTACAAATGGTTTGGCAGTTACAGCACTGATACAGAAGCAGTGCATTATGCTGTCACACGCGACATTAAAAAATTTCGCTATTTTGAAGGACCTTGGGCCTGGGCTTGGACTGACTTTAATACTGTGCTTTATGCATCAGACCCGCAGGGAGAGCGTTGTTTGTATCATTATCAAGACAATGACATTTTGATAGTTGCCAGTGAAGTTACTGCTATTTTAAAATATGTTGATTGCAAATTACAATCAGTGCCTTATTCCAACAAAGGGTGGAGTATGATTAAACAAACGCCATGGCAAGGCATTACTCGTTGCGAACCGGGTGTTATGTATTGCAACGGTGTTAGAACTCAAGAAATTGACAGTGTTTGGAATTGGATTAATCCTCAACCGTTGACCTGGAATGACGCAATAGCAGAATTTGATCGGCGCTGGAATCAGGTTGCAAATTGGATACGTCCCAGTGTTGATTCTGCAATTAGTTTTAGTGCAGGCATAGACAGTTCGTTGATATTAGACATGCAACCGAGGTCCAAGCCAGTTGTAATTGACACCATTGGCAAAGACCCGATTGTAAAACATGCAGCAGAATTTTTAAACAACGATCAGTTAGAACGATTACTAACAATTTCAGTTGATCCAGAGCAGTGGGCACAAGAATATAAAAATATTATACAAAAAACCAAAATGCCAGTACAATCCTGGAGTTACATTGGAAAATGGTTAGTGGCCAAGCACTGCACAACAAAGGTAGTTTTCACTGGCCTGGCAGCAGATGAGATATTTGGAGGATATCCAGTATATCAAAATTTAACCTATACCACACAGGGCAGCACTAGCCCTTACAGCAGTGTGGATCACGAAAGTATTTGGCAACGATGCTTGGACGTATACAATGGAGATCCTCGCCAGGCCACATTGTTGATGGATTACTGGTATCAAGTTGTAGGAGTTGATGCGCCTGGACAAGATCGGTTAGGTGCTGCTTGGGGAAAAGAAACAAGAAGTCCTTTTATGACACGCAGTATCATGGAGTTTGGTCTGAGTCTACCATGGGAGTTCAAAGTCAGTGATGTATCAAAACCAGTGCTAACACACTGGTTCAAAACCAAGTTTGGCAGTGAAAAATTATATCCTAAAATGGGGTTTGCTGGACACGCAAACGACAGCTTACCTTGGTTGGATATTTCAATACACAACACCGGCGATAGACACAAAGACTGGCAATCAATCGCACAAACCAGTTATTATTCGTATCTATCCCAATCAATGAGTTGATCGAACCATTCAGGAGTTATAGTTGTTGCAGGATGGCACCTCACATAGTTCCTAAACATGGACACTGCCTGCGGTTCACTGGGTGTAACACTTCTAGTACGGTCACTGTTGTATTCGTACCAGTAAATACCATATGGGGCATGTGCATCAGTTAGACGAAACAAAAATAACTGATTAGTTTTTGCATTGCAAATCTCTGCAAATCTGTTAAATGTTGTTACTTCTTCCAATCCTTGATACAGGTGCCGACGGTTAATTGTGGTGCTTATAAATGCAGGTACTGTTGTAATTTCAGGAATGCGTTCTAGGCAACGCAATCTACTATCTCCGGTGCCAGCTAAAAATGTGCCATCGCCTTGGTCAAGCATCATCCAAGGTTTGACAATGCCTTGGCAGCGTATGTCTCTTATCCACACATTGAGTTTGACCAAATTAGCAATGTCGTAGTGGTTACGTTGGTCTGCTACAAAACCGTCGATGCCATCTGTTATTAACCAACGATTTGCCCATTCACATAAATCAGCAAGACGCTGTTGAGTTTGTACATTTTGAAAACTGGTAGCTGGATTATAAAACAAACAGTGCTTACCGTTGTGCATGCTTTGCACAATTGGATCAGTATCGCTGGGCCACAGCGTTTCTATTAAAGGTTTGTCCCAATACATGAAAATACTTAGTAAATATGCCAATGGAATACACAGAATTCTTTCAACGTACTCTCAGTGATTTAGGTCTTGATGTTCGGGGTGTGTGGAATGCCTACGACCCTCCACACAGTTATGAATACGGTTGGCCACTCAAACTTCCGTCTGTGGATTTTAAATCCAACACTGTGTTGTTGATGCACTTTCAAGACTTTGTAACTTTTCAAAATGAAAACATCATTGAACTACAAAAGTTAGAACAGCATTATGGAACAAATTCCAATCAGATTTTAGTTACTCACATGCATCACGGCCTAGAACACGTTTACAAAGGCCCTGTTAAACTGATAGAATACAGCAATCATAATTGCCGAGAAATGCAACGCTTGCAAGCAAGATGGGCAGAGTGCGAAAAAAGTTTATCACAACCCAAAACTCTTGCCTGGCAATGTCTCAACGGAAGAATGTGTCAACACAGGCGCAGAGCTGTTGACATATTACAGCACTGGGATCATGGATGGCTGAGTTACGGCACTGAGAAACCGCTGCCGTTGTGGGAATACAGCACATACCGTGGCACAGAAAACGATGAGAATTTTGTTAGACTGTTGCCGGTATACAGCTCAGCGGCAGTTAACATTGTTACAGAAACACAGTACGATCATCGACCAGGTGTTGTTTGCGAAAAAACATTGTTTGCCATGGTTGCAAAACAAATTCCTATATTAATAGGTTATCCGGGTATTGTCAATGACTGCCGGGACATGGGCTTTGACATGTTTGAAGATGTTGTAGATACATCATATGATTATCTTCCCAACGATCAACGAGTGGAACAGGCTATTTTAAGAAACAAAGACCTTATACAAGGAAAAATAGATATCAGTCATCTTTCGCAGAGACTTGAGAACCAGCAGCGTCGGGCGCTGTACGACACTGAGCAACAATATAGAGCCCGCTTTGTTGAACGTGCCCAACAGCTATTCAGTTCAAAGATTTAATCCATTTCTCAAGTTCGCCGTAAAGATTTACCATCACAGCCAGTTTGCTGTCTAACAATGTGAGTTGAGTGTGCTTGCGATTATCTACAATGTAATAAGGCACTGATAGATGTTTTTTTAACTTCAACAGCATCCAAGGTTGAATTCCTTGTGGTTTGAAATCAAAATTCCATGATTCAACACCAAGAACATCAGTGATATCTACAAAACCTGACCACGACAGTCTCCAACCACCATCGGGCCTAGCATCGTGCCACCAGGTATTTTGAACATCGTTGAGTGAAATAGTTTCTCGTATAGGAACAGGTAGTTGTTCCCACATCTGTCGAGTATAATCAAGTCTCTGCATCGGGGTATATTTGCTCCCCCTGCGTTAACAGAACAACTGTAAATTTATTGGTCTTGAATTGTGTGTTGAGCTTCTTGGCCAAGTTTTTGGCATGTCCTGGATTGGAAAAACTGACCTTTTTGTATTTTGGTCCAGGATACTGAGTGAGCATGTTTGCTGTTTTGAGATTTATCGGCTTGTTGTCATAGAACACTGCCCACACTCCCTCGCTGGCTAAAACCTGCTCGGTTTTGTAGGTTTGTTTGTTTACGTGTTCAATCAATACCTGTGGTTTAGGTCTGCTCATCGTTATCTCCTAGTTTTATTTATGTCATTAACTAGGGCTTTTAAATGTTCCACCAGTGAGTTCTACAGTTATAGTTTCTGAATCTTTTTCTGATGATTCAGGAACTTTCCTCATCTGTTCAAGTGTTATCAACAGTTTGGTAATGTCAGCATGCAAATCTTTGGCGTCTCTCAGAGACATTTGTAAATCACGCTGACCACGTGCTTCTGCTGCTTTGATAGCATCAACGAATCTATGTATATGCAAGCTCATTTTTTTCTCACATAAGATTTGAGATCTGGTGGAGTCCAACCCACTGGTTTGAGTACCTTGCCGTCCTCACGCTTGCGAACTTTACCAGTGTCTCGATCGATCTTGGCAAAATTGGTACGCATAACTTCTTTCCAACCGCCTTCTCCGTCTGCACCCATGCTGTGCATTGCACCTGCGGTAACAACCATGATGTCTTCAAGCGCATCAAGAATCTCAACTTGATCGCCTGCAGCAATTGCTTCTTTGAGTTCTTTAAACTCTTCTTCAATTAAATTAACATAAAGATCAAACTGTGCCTGATTCCAAACGTCGGTTGTTTGGTCGCAAGCTCGCATGAATTTTTCTTGATCACGAAACGGATTTGTCATTTGCTTCCTCTTTGCTATGATAAGGTCCTTGAAATGAATATCGATCTAAAACAATTAGTTTAGGATTATGTACTGCCTTCCAAGTTCGATGTTGCTTGACAAGATACCATCCGGCTGCATACCAACTTTTACTTTTGGAATCTTTGGTAAACAGTGGCAATTTTCGTTTAACATCCCACATAGGATTGTGAACTCGGCAACCAGTGTGAAACCCATGAACCACATCCCTCAACGGTTTGGTTTTGTGCTCAGGGTCAGCAAACTCGATGGCAACTTGTTTGCGTAGATTTTTAATTGTTTTAAAACTAGCAACTTGTCCCCCAATGGTCACTTGAAATGAACCATCTTGAGTTTGTTGTACATTGCCAATTTTTTGATTGTCTTGTTTGACTATCCAATAATGTTTATCTACTATGGGTTTTGCAATAAGGGTCATTGTTACTCCGTTTGTGGCGTCAGATGGCCAGTATAGTGTTGGTTTAACCAACGGCCGATGGATTCGGCTTGATCACTGAGCTTGATAAGCTCGAACTTTCCGCAGAATTTTAAAAAGTGTGCTCCTACCTGCCCAATGTCTCGGTGACTGATTTGTTCATAGATAGCAAGATCTACAGCATCTTTGACCGCGTCTGGTTGTGCAGTGAGATCAATTAGTTCTCGATTACGCTCATATGCGTCGAGCACACGCTGTTCTTTGCTTTCGTGGTCTACCCACCTCTGCAACATAAAATTGTTCCAAGAATATCCTTTTTTGTTGCGATCTTCAAACGCTTCGGTGATACCAATTCGATTCTTTGTACCTTTAACTGGTGCACCTGGATATGCTGAAAACACATTGTCACCAGGGTCGCCGCGAACACATTTCAAAAACAACACCCAATTTTGATAGTCTGCAGGAGTTTCAAAGTTGGGATCTGCTTTGCCAACTTTGATCTTTGAATTACTCTCAATAGTAAATGCCAACTTTTTGCCTTTGTGATCAAATGCACCTTCTGGAGTAAACAGTGTGTCAGTTATACCGTTGTAGAGTTGCACATTGGGTGCAACCAATTGCACAAAATCTGAGTCACTGCTGACAATAGTGTGTTCATCTTGTGGGTGCAGTGCAATCCAACGAGCAATTACATCATCTGCTTCAGCAGTGGGGCAACGGATTACACTACAATTTGTTTTAGTAGACAAGTATTTAGTCAGTGAATCATAGGTCTCCCAGAACAGCTTGTCCTCTTCTGCTTCGGTTTCATTGAGAGCTTGTCGCGCTTCTGTGCGGTTTGCTTTGTAGGGTTTGTAGTGATCTTTGCGCCAGCTGCGACCTTCTAGTGCGAATACAACGTGATCTACGTCAAAGTCTCGTGCTACTTTGTTAGCACTCATCATAGTAACCTGCAAAGCAAAACCTAGTTTAGTCCAGGTATCGCTGGCACGATGTGCGCTGTGGCGAGCACGGAAGAAAAGGTTACTGGTATCAATTAGCAAATATTTCATTTGGTAGATTCAGAAAGTTATGATCACACAAGTATTGTAACAGATATCCAGCCCAAAAGCTATGGGCATCTGGCCCAAAATGCCAACTCTGTGGGTTTACTGTTGAGAACCCGTTGTTTTTTAATACTTTATCATACGTTTTTTCTGAATCGTACGGCCCAATGTAAGAATTTTCCCAATTGTAATTGTTGACCTGTGTAGAAAAATCTGAGTTTCCGTTGAAGAAAATATGTTTTATGCGTTTGTTTTGAAGTTCTTTGTGGAACCACCAAATTTCTCTATGTGCAGTATCTTGCACAGTTGACCAATTTATGTCTGCTATGTATTGTTTGTATCGCAGTTCAAGATCGGGATGTACATGATCTGCACCGGATGCATTGACCTGCCACCACTCCCCTTGGTACTGCCATTCTTCTCTTTCCCATGTACTCCACTGAATAACCATTAATGTGCGATCCAGACGATTGTAATTATCGTTTATCCATTTCCTAGCAGTTCTCATAATTCTAGCATTGCTGCCACCAGCTTGAGCATCACAATATAGTTCAGCTTTTAGATGTCCTGCTAACTTATTGCCCCAACTAACTGCTATATTTTCTGGATGTGGTCGTTTTCCAAGATGGTACAAGTTACCATCGTCCATTGCCCATGCATGGGGATTCACTGCTTCAGCAGCCGCAGTATGGCTGTCTCCATTGACGTATAAAATCATTCTTCGTAAATTGGGTTAGGAACTTCTAGTTCAAATACATGAAATTTAGATTTGGTTAAACCAGTCGAAGTATCTTTTAATACTTCGACTGTTCTCTGATGTTCTGCTTCTTGTTGTGATATAAAAAATCCTAGCCCCAATGTTGCAGAACTAGAAGTTCCACTGGTGTAGGTAAATGATGCACCAGTTTGTTTGATCAGAGTATAGATCTTGAATGTTTTAGGGGGTTTGATTGGTTCCATCTTTTAGCACCTTAAAAGTTTCAGCAGCTACAACACGTTTACGCAGGCTTGAACTCGAGAAGCTGTGATCTCTGCTGTTGAAGATACATTCGATGCTGCGCTGGTAACATGCTTCATCGCCGCTAAATGATCTGCCTTCGTACTCTACACCCAGAATCCGTACATCAACTGGAAGGATGAGCAAGAGGTCAACAAGATCTTGTTCTGTGGAGTAAACAACAACTTCATCAACATATCTGCACGCCGCCAGTTGGATTTGACGTTCCACAATACTCTGTACAGGTTTGTTCTTGGTGTCCGGTCTATCGATTGTAGGGTCTGTTTGTAGTCCACAGATAAGATAGTCACAGTGGTTCTTTGCTTCTGACAGCATAGCAATGTGTCCTGCATGCAGCATATCAAACGTTGAAAATGTGATGCCAACTTTTTTGCCTTCTGCTTTGAGTTGTTTGATGTGATTAAATATCATCTTCTATAATTTCTAGTAGTTCATCTACCCCGTTGCCAGTGACATGATCGTATTGTATGTTTCCTACGGTCCATGACTCGCACCAGAGATGTTGATTATTACTCTGGTCCGACGGGATGAGCCTAAGCATGGTCAGTATTTTTTCTCGCTCTTCGCCTTCTAAAACTCTGCGAGTGTTAAGCAAGCCTAGTTCTTTCAACCAGGCTCGTGCTTCTTCTTTAGTGCGTGGTGGCATTAAGATACCTCGCTGCGGCCGTTTCCAATGTCTCGACTTTGCACATAGATGCCAGATTGTTTGATGGCTTGCTCTTGTTCCCAAGTTTCCATAACAACGTGTCTACACACATTCTGGAACCAGCGATCCACAATGTCAGCATCGGTGTCGGTGGGTTTCATCATGTATCCAGCCTTGACCAAACGTGCTACAAAGATTTCATTCCAGTCTAGTTCAAATGCACCTTGGTGTAAGTTATTGGGGTCTACGTCCATGCTGAGTACAGCAATATAAGGCTCGCCAGCTTCTGTGGCTAGCTCTTTTTCTGTTTTGGCAGATTTTTTAGGCTCTTTAACAGGAGGCATAGGGGGCGGTTCTGGGCGAGCCTGGGTTGGTGGTGGATTTACTTTGGCATTTTTACCAAACCACCCTTTGAGTTTATCAAACATTTATTTCCCCCAGCCGTTGCCCCAAAGGTCAACGTGTAGACGTGGACTGTACCAGTATCCTCGTTTCAGTGCTTCATCAGCAACATTTAGACGATTGCCATCATACACCGATACCACACCACCAACGGGCATTACAAACACAGGGCCTGCGAATCCACGTAAACGGTATTCATCTACAGCACGATCTAGTTCATCGAAGTCTGCAATTTTTTCCACTACAAACTTAAGGTATGTAATGCCATATGTTTCGTAGTCCCATACAGTGTCTGGCTTGATAGCATCTTCCCAAGTTTCGCCAGAAACACTAAGCTTGGGACTTACAGAGAATGTAATTTCACCAAACCAGTTGTTGAGATACTGCTTGAATTCTGGCAATAGTTCTTGAGTGCCGTTGGTTTCAAATGTAATGTGGCGCAAGCCACGTTCATGTAACTTATCCAACAACTCTGGATAAGCTCGTTGCCAACCCAACAGCGGCTCTCCGCCAGTGATAACTAGGTGTACAGGATTACCATTGGGTTGTTGCCAGTTACCGTTGGGTAACATTGCTGCCATTTTGTCTACAAGTTCTTCAGCGGTGTATGTTGGACTTAGGTGCTTGAATGCAGGATGCCAGCTAGCATAGCTATCGCAACCTGTGTTGACAAGTGGTAATTCTTCAAATGTTTTGTACAGTCCAACAGTCTTTGCAACCTCGTCTGCTTCAGTGCTCTTAACGCCTGGCTTGCAACCAAAACCCGAGCAGGTAAAGTTACACCCAAACATGCGTAGAAAGATTGAAGGTACACCAACATAACGGCCTTCGCCCTGCGCTGAATAAAATAGTTCACTGACTTTGAATTTCATTTGTGTCCTTAAAAATGTTAGACCATTGTTTTAGTTTGGCAATTTTATTTTCTGTAGCTGCATCAACTTCATCCTTGCTGACAACGCCAGTAACTATGCACAAATCAATCATGGCTTGTAAATCACCTAGTTCTTCTGCTAGGTGTTGTCTATTTGTCTTGGGCTTGCCAGGTTTGAAATTATCTAGCCCAAATCTACTGATCTTACTAACAGCAACAATTACTTCTGCACATTCTTCCTGAGTAATATCTAAAATTTCTTTGTGTTGTGGTGTCATAGTCTTGTTTGTTCGCACATACCGCTTCTTCTTGGGTCTTTGCGAAGATTAGCAGTCTCTGCTGCTATTTTAGCACGAGTTTCTGCTTTTGTCACCCATCCCGGGAAATGTTTGTCCAAAAATTCGAGATGTTCTGCCGGACTGGGGTGATCGTCATCGGGAAACGGTGCAGATTTCCACCAACCATTGGGTCTCAATGATTCAAAATAACTTGGTATAAAACAATCTAAAACATCTCGATACAGTTCAACAGCGTCCGAATCTACAGTGATTTGAGTTGTGTGAATGTCTTCCATGTGCAAAGGAATCATGCTGGTAAAATACCAGTTAACTCCTGGTCGTGCCTGTAGTAGTTCTTTTGCGGCTTTGATCATGGCCATATCTCTGATAAAATATCCACGTAGATCAACTTCGTCCATTATAAAGTCTTTGGTATAGACTTTGGTGCCTGCAACACCACCCAGTGTGATCCAGCGATTTTTAATATATCTATCATCTCTGTACACATTAGACCAACACACAATAACAGTATCACCAGGACCAAAACGATGCCTTTGGTCTGCTTCCATGATAGAATTAAAAATGTAATGATTCCCAGCACCGCTTTGTCCCCAATTCTGCGGGTGCTCAAATTCTGGTGCTAGGCAATCAAACCATGTGCTCCATCTATAATTGGTAAAGCTACATCCAAATCCAAATAGTCGACGACTCATGCTACTGCTGTTTTTTTAATTGAGAATGTTCCTTGTGCTTTGCTAGCGCCTTCGCCTCGGCGTGCAACATCTAACACACTGTCTGCATTTTCTACAGTGGCCTTGCCGAAATTGCGTCGTCGTGCAAAGTAAAACAATTCTAGGAATCGATTAAAGCTCATGGTCTTGTCTTCGGGGAAATCTAACTTATAGCGAGTTTTAACTTTTTCCAGCGGTCTATCAAAACTGATGTAGTCCCATAGATTGTAATCTACTTCAAGCACAAACGGATAGTTATTACGATTGTCGTACTTGATATAGTAAGCACGTTGTAGCTTCATTAGACTAGCTAATAGATCTTCTGGGAGATTATATCTCAGTAAGAAACCTTCTAAGAAATCGTAAAGTTCATCAGTTTTGTTTTCACTGTGCATGTTCATCGAAGTTCTATGAATAATATTCCAGCCATGGATTTCTACACCGATCTTGGGGTGATCAATCTTACCAGTGGTCATCCAGTTTGAAAAATATTTTCTAGCTTCCAGTTCTTCTTTTTGCAACCATGCATTGTTTTTACAATATGCCATTAGATCATCGTAGTATTGGTCATAGCTAATGCCAAGATACTTGTTGATAAATCTAGCAACCAATGTTGCAAAACCATTGATATGGAATGTTGTCTGGAACCAAGCAAACGTTTGCGCATCTAACATAACCGGTGTTGGCATGTCTTTGGTGCCAGTGATAACATTGATGTTTTCTTCAACGTGTTCAACACTGTAGCTGCCGGCAAAATAATCAGTTACAGGCTGACTGGTTATTTTGTAAAGTTTACGCTGCAACAGATTCATCTCAGCGTTTTCCAACAGTTGAGCCTGGAACACAGTGATACCTGTGTGCTGATTGAGTTCATAGAGATTGTAAAAATTACGCTTCCACGAATCTATGGTCTCTCCTGGTAATCCAAGAATTAGCTCAGTGTACACAGGAATGTTACGCTGGTCGCACAAGCCAAACACTTCTTCTAGTTTGTTCATCTCCATGTTCTTGCGTTTGATGTTTTCAAGAACATCAAGGTCCAAACTTTGAACACTCAAAGTCAAGCCTTGGTTAAAGCCTTTGGCATCCAATAGCTTCTTGACAATGTCAATAACTTCTTTCTTTTGATTCTTGGCCCAGGCCACACTGAATGTACGAGGAGAGCCATATTTTTCCTGGCACTCAATGATCTTATCTGCAATCATGCTGTCTCGTTCGGGGAACATACCAAAGTTAGCATCAGTGATAGAAATCCAGTCAAAGTTATGTTTGGCCATCCATTCTAATTCGGCAAACACACGTTCTAGTCCAAACTTTTTAACTTTGTTATAGGTTAGACTACCCCAGTCGCAGAATGTGCAAGCATAAGGACAACCTCGATTTGTTTCTAGCGTTCCTTGCCAAGTAACTTCGGGATGCTTGGCAATAAGGTCGTCAAAAATTCCAGATAGATAAGGACTAGGAACTTCTTCAAGTTCTTGAATACGTTCAGCGTCTTGTGTTTTTACAGCTTCTCCGTTGCGATTGATTAACAGTCCCGGAACTGATTCCCAGTCTTTAGAATGGTAGTGTTGTAAAATGCGCTTGAAAGTAATTTCACCTTCGTAACAAACCACCAGATCCATCCAAGGATTGTTTACAAAAATTTCTGGATTGGTAATCTCGGGCTCAGGTCCTCCAATGATAATCAATACCTCGGGATTGATTTCTTTGATACGCTTGGCCAGAGTATAGTTGTAATTGTGATTCCAAACATAAACACTGAATGCTACTATGTTGTTTTGCGCCATTCTTTGTGCAGTTTCTTCAACTGCTTCTCGACGCCATAGCCATTCAGTGACTTCAAATGCATCACGTATTTCTGGATCGTATAGGCTGTAACTCCATACTACTCCTGCCGAATACGGCAAATAGTAAGCATTGAATTCTTTGGGTCCTTGTTGGAAATTGGGTTGTACCCAGGCAATTTTTGTTTTCATCCGTTATTTACTAAAATGTTTGTGTGGATTGTCAAATTGCACCATTTGTCTATTAATGTCATTTTGTGCTAGTTTTTCCCAGGGGTCTTGGGTGCCAAGAAACACATTCTCAAAAAATGTCATGTCTTTGTTGTACTGCTGCTTGAGATAAGCAGCTAGCTTAAAACAATCTTGGTGACGAATGTTCATTTGTTCTACACTGTGAAAGTCACGAGGGTCGCTGGGATTTCCTTCATACATTTGACGATTTTTGTATGTGTCGTCAAAATTATTTCCAGTCAAATCATGTCGATCGTGTTCAACCCAAACAGGTATACGTTCCCAAATATCCAACATATAAGCTTGTTGACTTAACCATCCGTCTTGTGTGGGATGAGGGCTAATGTAACCTAATTGCTCATACCATTCTTTTGGCAGAATAGGGAAAATACTATACGGATGATCGTTGTGGGTATGAAACGCCAGTAGCTTAAAATCACCTTGGTATTTCATCACTTCTGTATCCCAACCTTGGGTTTCCATGATAGCATCATCATTCCAAATTACTAGCCATCGAGCATCTGCTTTCTCTGCCAGTTTGTTGTTGTAATGATGTAACCCAACATAGCCCATTGGGTCAAACAACATTGCAGTGTAATGATATTTTTTCTCGTCAAGCCAAGGTTTGATTTCTTGGTTAAAGAATGTTTTGCCAATTTCGTCATCTCTGTCAAATGCAAACAACATTTGTAAACGATCTGGAATATCAGCTAATTCAAAAACACTTTTTACACTTTTAATTAATGCTTCTGTGCGGCCACGAGTGGGCAACAACAAAGCAATATCATATCGATTGCTCATGCAAATAAATCCTCATTCCATTCTCTGTGACCTTCACGGAACGCCATGTTGGCTTGTGTTTCGCGTACTTCAACACGGTAACACCATAAGCGAGCAGCTTCGCCTGGCCCCCACATCTCAGGAATGTAAACTCCGTTGACATACTTGTACAGCATGTCAGCTAGACCTTCGCATCCCAGTCGCGGCAGTACCACAATCTTGGCCATGTTCCGCTCTTGTAGTAGTTTGAATGTAGCCATCTCTGGATCATCTTGGGCTACAATAAGAGTGTGATCGAATTGATCTTCTAGTTGTTTCTTGAGCTCTTTGAGTCCGCCATAATCAGCAGCCCAGTTACGCACGTCTAAATCATTTGTGCCAAAGTAAAATTTCATTGAAAAACTGTAACCATGAATTAGATTACAGTGACTGTCGGCACGCCATTGACGATATGCGCAAGGAAAAGCGTCAACGTACTCTTTGGTGCTGGTCCATTTATATGTGATTGTTTGTAAGTTTGCCATCTCTAGTCTCCTTTAAAAGTAGCAAGTTTGATGACATGCAGAATATTTAAAGAGGGATGAATGCCCAAAGTCCTCTATAGCCTAATACTTATCGCGGCGCAAATTCCTGTTGCAACTTAATGTTGTCAAAGAATTCTTTCTTTACGCTAGCGTCGGTTTTAAATGCACCGTGAAGTACTGTGGTTTGTGTAAGACTACTGTGTGCCATAATACCACGATTCTCACAGCATCCGTGGGTAGCTTGGATATAAACTGCCACGTCTTTGCTTCCAGTTGCGGCTTCAATTTCTCTAGCGATATCCATACACAGCTCTTCCTGTAACGTTCCTCGACGGGCACACCATTGCGCAATGCGAGTGTATTTTGATAGGCCAATGAGTTTGGGACCAGCAATGATTCCAATATAAGCCACACCCGTAACAGGCTGGTGATGGTGGCTACACATGCTCTTAAGCTCCGAACGCACCACCAACATACCTTCGTATGCTCCATCTGTGTCATTAGGAAACGCCGTTGCTGAAGGGCTCTCCTCATACCTGCCAGCCATGATTTCGTTGTAGTACATTTTTGCAAGGCGGCGTGCCGTGCCTTTAGAGTTCGGATCATTTTCTCTATCGATTAATAGTGTGTCTAGCACTTGCTCAAATGCTACAGTTGCTTCGTCGATTAGTTGCTGTTTTTGTTCTTCATCAACATAATCGCTGATGTTATCGCCTGCCCAAAAACGTTTGCCAGCTTGTTTCATTTGGCTGCGAATTATTTGTGATAAATTTTTACTTGTGTCTGTCAATTTTCTCTCCGAGTTATAGACGAGGATGTCTCGTATTGTATTAGTGTAAAGTATTTAGACCTTGATGTCAAGACTAAAATTCTTTATAATTTCTTGGTAAGGCAAACCTTGATTTCGAACAATCAAACGTCTGAGATTGTGCCAATTTGATTCCAGTCGGGGTTTCAGTTGTTGTCTTAGTGTGCTTAAATCAAGTTGATTTAGACGCTTTACTTCTGCAATGACCATTTCCAATCGTCGCTGCTCGTTTGGTTCAAAATCATAGCTGTGATTTACTACATCATCAAATAAGTCAAATCCTAATTTTCTTACTGAGCCCACAAGTCCGGGTACTGCCCACCAAATAGGTATTTGTAACCAACCAAAAGGCTTGTAGCTTTTTTCAGTAACAAACAAACTGTTCCAGACTGGAAATTCGTGTTGACAAGAACTTTCGGCCACAATGTTTACAGCACAGTGGTAAAAATCGTTGTTGTTTGACCGGTGATGTAAAACACCGTCTGCGGTTCTAGGTATAAAACCATCCACAGTCAGTGGCAAAGTAACAGAACCAAACAGTGATTGAAATTCGTGCAAACTATGGTTATTTGCTGACCCAAAGCTGATACGCAAGCTATCGGTTGTGTTCAACAATGCGCAGGCCAAACGAGCTCGATTCAAACTAGGCCTGCGCATCAAACACAAAAAGTTGCAGTCTGTATAGATATCAACTGGCTGTGAGCTGATGTCGTCAAACCACGACTCGTGATTGGCCAAGAAATCAACTAACGACAGTGCTGGATAATCTAGACCGTTGACATCAACGTCTGTGGAAAAAATTACATTGACTGTGCGCACAGGTATCGAACGAAAATAAGATACCAACAACCCAACAGTATTATTGCATTGCCCTTCGCCCCTAAAATCTAGAACAAGATTTTGATGCTGTAAATCAGCAACTGATAGATCACTATCATTGAGATCTCGCTGTACAGTTTCTTGAATCAAGTCAATGTTTGAAAGGTGTTCACGGCTAAAGTGCAGTACACCATAAAAAATATGGTTATGACTTTTTCTTATGCAATTCATTTAATTGTTATTTTTCTACAGTCAGGATACTGAACAAACACAGGTTCTGGGTTGACTTCTTTGAGTCCTTCCAGCAGTGCTAGGCCTTGAATGGCTTCTTCGGGGGTAGGCTTGTAATGATATCCAACTTTGAATTCTTGTTGGTTTTGCCAAGGACTGATAGATAAATCCCTACCATCATATCGCATCTGCAACAAATCTTGATATGCTTTTTCATTGTCTAGTAGAATTGCTCCACCACGACCAATATGCAAAGGTTTTGTATGCCCAAAACTTAAACATTGCATTTGACCTGCACGATACATATTGCGACGGCAGAGTCTTGCACTGTCCCAGACACGAGTATCGTGAAATTGATACTCACCTAGCCATGGCTCATCTTCCAATGTGTATCTAATGCCTAACTTGTGCATGGTCATTGGAATACTGAGATAGGTATAGGCTGTAAAGCTACAGCTACGAATACCTTCGTAGCGCAAACATAACTCTATAGCATGAGTGCAGCAATCTGTCATGATTGCATATGGTGCACCAGTAAACTCTGCCAATGCTTGTTCAAATTTTAAGATCTTATCGAACATACCAATTCCATGCATGTTGGATCATGTCATCTAAGCTGTAGTGTCTCCATGCGCCAGCTACCAAATCAAATTTAGCTGCGGTGGCAGTTAACTTGGCAGGATCACCAGGTCGTGCAGGACCAATATGAATATTGGGATGGCGGCCAGTGATTTCTGTTGCACGTAGGATCACTTGATGAACTGAATGTCCTTGATTTGATCCAAGGTTATAGATACCCGCAGGAATCTTGTGGTGCAAGGCCAAAGCGTGTGCTCGCGCAATGTCATCCACATGAACATAATCACGAACGCAAGTTCCATCAGCAGTAAGATGATCCATGCCGTATACTTCAAATTGTCCGTCATCTCTTGCAGCCTCTAAAAATCGTGCAATCAAGTGTGTAGCACCAGGTTCTTGGCCATGACGGCCTTTGGGATCAGCGCCGCAAGCATTGAAGTAGCGGAAGCTAACATAGTCAAGGTTGTATGCTCGATGATATGATTGCAACATCATGTCAATGATATATTTGCTTTCACCATAAGGGCTCACAGGCAACTCTGGGAATGACTCGTCTATGGGAGTCATCACAGGCTCACCATAGGTGGCCGCTGAGGAACTAAAAATAATTCTAGTGCGTGGCAAACTCCGACGAACAATATCCAACAGTTTCAGTGTCTTAACCACATTGTTGTTGTAGTATTCTGCAGGATCTGTCATACTAGGGCCAACAAGACTGGTACCAGCACAGTGAATGATAGCGTCGGGCCGTTTGGTGATAATCCAACTCAGTGCCACATCCGAAGAAAAATCTTGATACAAAAACCCATCACACACTCCCAGCAAATGCTTGGGAAGATTTCTGCGATCAATGCCATAGACTTCGTGCCCTGCGTCTTTCAACAGCAAGGCAGTTTGTCCACCGATATAGCCGGCTACACCTGTTACTACTACAATCATTGTTCGATCTTTACAACTTGATATTTCTCGTGAGCAGCGTGGTCACGATAGCGGTTGCCTGCGCGATTCCATTGCTCACCTTTACCTTCGATAATATCAACAATCCGATCAACAGTACCATTATTCCAATCAGAAATAAGCCCCATGTTGTGATGCGGTTCACGCAGTAGGTTTTGCATCTTGTGATAAGCGTCATCTATAGACCAAGGTACGTAGAGACGGTTTGGATCGTTGGCAAAAGTCTCGGGGAAACTGCGATAAGCAGGATATAGTACATTACAACCAAGAGTGTCAGCCTCCGAAACTGTATTGCTGACCCAGTCTTGTAGAGCGCAATTAAACAACACACGAGTATTGTTAACAAGAGCATAATACTCATCCTTCTTTAAGTTTTCATAAATCTTGATTTTCCCTTGCGCCTCCAAAGCTCTCGCTCTAGTAACATATTCTGGATTATTGGATCTGAGAGGGCCGCCACTGTATATTGCAAACTCACAGGGTTCCGTGGTAAGCTCACCATACATTTCAATGAGGTCCATGAAGAAGCCAGGTTGTTTCTCTTGGTCGAAGCGGGCAGCGAAACCCACCCTCCGGGGACGCTGATTAAACGGTGTCTTGTTCGATTCGCCACCGATACGGTCAAGAACTTCTTCTTTTCCAAATGCAAGGCCGGAAATGTTGTAGATTGGAGCAGTCCATCCAGCGATGCGCATGTGAGCGACCATTTCTTCATTGGTAGCCAGTACTGCACCCCCCGAGAAAGCCACCATTTCATTGACCATTTGTTCATATAGATTCATCCACTTAGCCATACCCCAGACATGCACAAAGTCATCGGGATCGATAGCCTGTGCCAAACAACGTACAAAAATACGAGGACAGTGCCCTGGCGGAATTTGATTCATAATGTAACCAAGGCTTTCAAAGCCCGGTTGAAACATGTCTTCAAAGTAGATAACGTCAGACTCTGTTACTTCGCCGTTCTTCATCATTTGAACCAAATTCATCATTTGGCTCATAGCAAAGTAACTGCGTCCGTGTGCATCTAACACTTGTCCAACAGAAATAGATTGTGTGTTGTCAATAGTAGTACCTGGCACATAAACAACGTCTAGGCCGCGGCGTTCAAACACACGACGGTTCCACTCTGTGAGTTGTAGTGTGTAGCGGGCTTCGTAACTTTCCAAGCCCATGTAGAATAGTTTTCTCATTTCAATCCTTTTGCTCGGTTCTCTGGTCCTAGAGTCATGCCACCGTTGATTACTTTGGCAGCTTGAATTTGTTGTTGCCTCAGTTTATTCAACACATCGTGATCAATCTGTTGAGCCATTTGTGCCGCGGCCTTCATAGTATACTTGTCTTCGGCTTCCCAGCGATATGGTTGTGAAGTACGTTGAATCTCCCTATACATATCGCCAATTCGTTCTTCCATACTATGCAATCGACTATTTAGATTGTGCATATCATCAAACAATCTTCTCAACGGTCCATACCTACGACTATGTTCGTTATAAGTTTCTGGTCGTGTTAATGCCACGATCATCATTAGTTTGCGTAGGGTTTCAAGTACTCGCGGATCTTTACTAGTCATTGCTTCGTCAAACATGTCAACAAAACGTTCCAAGTCAAAGTCTGCTTGATCTGGTTCTCGTGCAGCACCAGTCATTAGAATCTCCCAGCAAGTCTGCGAGTGTCTTCGTCCCACATGTTTTTGGCGTTTTTGCCTTGAGAGAATTTAGAGTATTGTTGCCATGCATAACTTTTAAAATTATGCAAATCCGCTTCGTTGTAACGATACCCGTGGTCTTGACAGAAGCTCAAGAACTTTTCTAGTTCGTCAAAAATTTCAGCAACGCGGGGATTATGCTTGATAATGGGCTTGGCCATTTTATTTCCTCTTAGATATAAACTGATTGTACAGGGCGGTGAGTTTCATATTTGATGAGGGCGCCGTTTTCACCATCTTCGGCTACCTCAATCCACACTGCACGTTCGGGATATCGAGCGGCAATTTGTAGATACAGGTCATCTGCGATCATTTCGCAGCTTTTGAAATTGAGTTCAAGGGTTCCGCCTGAGTAGAGATTTTCCAGCCAGCGTTTGAACTGAATGAATTCAATGTCTCGATCATTGTGGAATACATCGATCCACACTCTAAAATGGAAGATGTGACGATGTGGGACGCCCAAGAAAGACACGTCGTACTCGTCTCCAGTTGCCAGCGCAGGATCTGTAGCGGCAGCAGGATACTTGTGGATTCCTTCTTTACGGAATGTGACCCAGATTTTTCGTTTGGCATGTTGCTTGATTCTCTCAATGATTTCTCTTTGCTCTTGGTTCATAACTTTGAATCGTCCTTGTATTCATCCCATGAAGTAAATGTTTCGCGGCTCATTAGGCTGTGCAAACTATGACACCAAACGCCGGGATTGGTAGCGTCGAAGTCAATGTCATCAATTTTTAACATTGTATTATAATTCCACAGTTTTGTATATGGTATGCTTACTCGAATCTGTGGAATAAAATTGCGATACTCGCACAGGCTTGTATCATTGAATCCTTCTACACACTTGACGGGTATATCAAGACTGCACATATATCCTTTGTCAAGGAAGTATGTAATCATGCTTTCCCAACGTTGCCATTCTAAATGATTGTCTGGATCAGGATGGAAGCTATGATTAGCACCAAAGAAAATATGCTCAATCCCGTTAGGGTTTCGGCCAAAACGAAAGTGATGCGCAATTTCATCAACTGGTTGCACGCCTACTACAAACAGTGTAGGCTTTCCAAACGCTGGAGTGCGCTCTACTTCTGTACCAAAGAAGAATTTGACATTGTCATGACCTTCACGATTCATTGTGGATATCCTCTTCCATTTTATCCAATGCTGATGTGTCTAATTCTACACTATCGTCACTGGAATTGTCAACTTCTGGTTCATCAAAACTAAACAGCGCACCAAATTGTGTTCTGGCATTTTTGGCTTTTTTGCCTTTGAAACCACGTGTGCCTACAATCTGCATCCAATAATCATCGTATTGTTCAATGATATCTTCGGCAGTTTCACGATCTGGTGCAGCAAAAATCTTTTCGACGATGTCTTCGAAATATGCATAATCACCACCGGCTCGTTGCATCATAGCAGGATGTTCACCCGAATCAAAACGTCGATTAGCTTCTTGTACCGCAGTCAAGTGCATCCAAACATTATGACCCATAAGCAAAGCATAAGAAAAACTGTCCCATGATGTTTTGCCTTCTTTGCCAATCTTATTTAGGTCACCTGGCTTATAGATACAGATGTCTTTCATCTTAAACAAGTCGCTTAGGGGACTGTCTTGCCACACAGGATAGATGCCGTCTGCTACTACTCCAGCTGACCACTTTCGTGTGTCTGTAGCATATTTTTTGTCGTCGGCCGAAGGAGCCATGCGATACGACCATTTTCCGTCTTGGGGGAAGACGTTTTCAAAATAAACTTGTCCATTCGCTGTTGCGAGGAATGGGGATGCGCAGTCAAAAGAGATGGTAAAGTTTGGGTTGACATATTTCCTTACGGCACGTTGAATAACAGTTAAGAGAACTGCCCACTCTAGCTTGCTGGTTCCCAAGAAGTGCATCCAATCATGCACACCTGGTTGCAGCAAGTTATCATAGCGTAGTGCAACCAGTCGTTTGAGAACCAGATGCACATCGCACATGTTTTGTCCGCCCATGGCCCAACCATCAAAATGGGTGTCTGGGTACTTGTTGGGATCACAGAACTCCTTCATGGTCTGGTACCATTGTTCTGCTGATGTATGATTATCGCCTTGCAACACGTTCAAGAAACGTGCGCCACCGTTGTTTTTACCTTTGCGTTTTTGCATAAAGTAAAGATTGTTGAACTTGGTAGCATCTACTGCTTCTTGTAGTGTGGTAATGCCACAGGCTGTTGAAGCTTTCTTGTCGTGAATAACCCAGGTGGGAATATCAAGAATCATTCCATAGTCAGCAACGTTGTCTAACCAGTTTAGGATAAGCTCACGCTTTTTCTGTGCTCGAGCACATCCTGAATTAGCCTTCCAATCACCTTCCCAAAGACCTTTTGCAATCTGGAATCCTCCAGAATCTCCAAGGATAAAACTGCCCGGATCTCTGTTTCGGACCATGTCTTCTGACCAGTCCATTTTCGAAAGATCAAGATTTGCGTGTCCTCCCGAATAGAGGGACCAGCGATAAGGAAATAAAGCCTTATTGGCATTGAGCCAGTTAAGCTGCTCCATATCCGTAAGGCCTTGAGGAAATCTTGCCGGATCGACATACTGTTCATTCCTTTGTTTGCCTATGAATGTAGCATAGAATCCGCTAATAGCCGGCAAAAACACAGCATAGTCTGATTGCTTTGCTGCGAGATTGTCCTGTGGGAAATTTACTTCTTCGTTCACTTGGTTTGTGCAGGAATAATGTAGTTGTACACAGCTAGGCCAGAGTCTACAGTTATCTGCATAGCACCATCGTCACTGATCTTCACAGTCTTGTCACCTGAGCTACTAAGAATGCTAGAAATTTGTACAGCAGGATAGTTCCAGCTGCGTTTTAGTGTGCCGACAACACCTGGGTGAAATACAAAACTACCAGCATGTGTGGCTGCAGAACCAAAGCTGAGTTTTAAATCGCCGTTGTCTACTTTGACTTGGAAGTTAGGTTCTTCAGAGTTAGCACTCATTTGCCACTTTAGACGTTGTATTGCGGCCGCAGCGGGTACAAATTCAACGTGCCAGTTAGCTCCTCGAAACTTTGGAGTAGGTACTTTGTTGGCAACAATGTTAGCAACCATGAATCTATAAGTGTTGCGGAAGTCTCCAGTTTTGTTGGCAAATTCAATACCGTCGAGGTCACCAGTATTACTTCGACTCATGGTCAGTGTAGCATCTTGTTTGTATTCATCAAGATTCAAGATTGTTTTTAGTTTAGGCAAATTTGGCATACCAAACAAGCCAATAAACTCTGGAATAGGATTTTTAAAAACCCCGTCAATGACCACACTTTGGTCGTTGCCAACTCCGATAATCTTGGTTTCCGAATCTGTGCCTTCAATTTTAAGCATGTCAATACAGCCAAGATCGATGCTGTGTTGCACTAGGTCCAATAGGTAGTCTCTCATGATTTCTCCTTTAAACAATTATATGAGATATATTTAGATTTTTCAACTAAAAAGGTATTATTTTTCTTTTATTTTGGCCAATGTTTGGCCGCCGCGCAAACTATAAATTTTTCCTGGCTTTTGAAATTCTAGCCAGGCCACATCACCTGCGGCACGATGTCGATCCAGTAGATCAAAGCCTGCAGATTCAGCAGCACGAATTACCATGTTACCAGGAGTAAAGCACATGAAATTTCTTTCAGCAAGAGCAACACCGTGTGCAAAGTTACAGTCATTGTACGTCATGAATACTACGCCACCGTTGCGAACCTTGTGCCACAGTTCTCGAAAATACTGTTCAATAACTTCCAATGGTTTAAAATTAAACCAATTGTATGCAAACACATATCCAAATTGATTGTTGGGTAAATCTTTAAGAATTGCTTGATTACCATTGCGATCGTCTACTGCATACAATCTAAGTCTGCGTTGATACTGAGGATGGAAGCCCGAAACTGCTGGCTCTAACAACTCTAAATTATTATCCACAAGATACAACGGATCTAACGGTACCAAATGTTCAATCCATTTTTCCTGTGCTGGTCTAAAGCATAATCCGGGCAATCTCCAGTCTGTGTATCTCAGTATTCGTCCCAGCAGCAACTCGTTGGATTCCGGATCAATGTTTAATCGACGATTTAAAATATACTCATTGGTTTCGTATATGCTTTCATGATTAAACCATCTTGTGCTTTCTCTAAGCATGTCAGGATACCGTTGTTCGATCAACACGTCAAGGTGTTGTTTTATATCTCTCACAGTTGAACTAAACTTATTAAATGCTTCGTCTATGTTTGCAGCGTCGTGACCAATTTCTCTACTGTATTGTTTAAATTGTAGACCGTGATTGACAATTTGATGCATTACTGCGTTTATTTGTCGTCGAGACTGACTGTGAATATCCTCCATGGAATATTCATCAAGTAAATTTCTATAATCAACAAGTTCACTTAATTTCATTTAAAAACTAAACAGAGAGGTAAAAGTGTTTTCTGTGTTTGTTGCTGCCGCAAGATCCCAATCCAACACTCCTAACAAGTTATCAACTTTGCCATCTACAACAGTGGCTTCCATTTCTGCATCATCAAACGGTAACTCTTTGAACCACTGTGGCAAACGTTGCTCGTCTGTGGGATAACCAATGCTGGTCCATCCCAAGGGATTTGGTTTGAGCTTGCACACAATGGTTTTCATCCCATCAACAATTTGCATGCTGTAGTTGTCGCCAGACATCTTGCGCATGGTATTCCAGTTTAGCGCAGCTCTCACATGTCCTGGCATATTTGCTTTGCCTTGTGCTTGCTCCGCTGCTCCATACTTGGTTAGGTTGTTAACACGCTTGGGTGAGCCTTTTTCCCAGCCTGGACGCTCTTTGAATTCGTACTTGAATGCTCGAATGCGTTCCACGATCTCGTCTTTGCCTGCACCGGCCAGCAGTTTATTTAGAATTTCTAACAAAAACTCTTGAATAACTTTGGGCGTGTCGGATCGTTTTAAGTCTAGGCCAGTGGCTTTGGTCTTACCAATTTTGCCATCTGCGTCTAGTCGCTTGCCTTCAATGTCAATGGCATTGACAGCATAACGCTTCTTGGTAATGAACAAACCACGATCTGCTACGGTTTCGCGACCACATTTGATAAGTGCGCCCATATCTCTTGGGCAGTGAAAGGCTTGTTCCATGAATCCAGGAAAACTGTTGTTGACTTGATCAGCAAGGCTGTCATACAACGCAATACACGTTTCTTTTGACCACGCCATTCGTCCTTCAGCAACTTCGGCTTTAAGAACTGGCCAGGCGCTAAAGTAGCACGAGTCAGTATCTCCGTAAATGACAGCCTTTCCAAGGTGATCGTATTCGCCGGTAATGAGCTCATTGAGATAAGCATCCATGTGTTTTGCGATAGTCCTACCAGTAAGGGTAGTCGACTGTCCAATACGCTTGTCAAAGAATCTACAACCCGGGTTAAGAATAGCGCCGTACAAACTGTTGAGGTTAATCTTTTTAACCAACTGGCGTTTGTCCCAGAAAGCAATTTCTTTGGCATCTGTAGCTTCCTTTTTCTTTGCTTGTAGTTCTTTGCGTTCACTATACCAACGTTCCAACAAGCCGGGAATAATACCCTTTTTCTCAAAGGTAAGAATGGTTCCGTTGGCAGTCAAGATCCAAGGTTGGTTTGAATCAAATATAATACTCCAAACTTCTGCGGCGCTGTGTACACTTTCCTCGCCGTTTTCCCAGTCAATGGTAATATCTGTGCCACGCTGTTGTTCCATTACAGCGGTGTACTCTAGTGTGGCAAACAATCCTTCCCATGCAGCCGCAAAACTCATGCCGCTGTTCATACGCTCTTTGATAACACGGTTGGTCATACTAAGACGCAGTTGTCCCACAATTGTTTCTGGTCCCATGTTACAAGCACGAATAGCCGAAGGATACAGTGAGTTGATGTCAACTGAACCAATCCATTCATGCACACCTTTTTTAGGATATGCAACATAAGCACCTGCAGCCTGTGTATCTTCGTCTGCAAAACGTTGCTTTCGATTAGGCACCACCATGCCACGTTCGTGTGCTTCATTGATAATGGCTTGCTCAGTTACAGCCACTGCGCCCATGGTAGTTTGTAACAACACAGTGTTGGCATGTGCCAGTTCATTGGCTAGATCTAAAAAGCGCAGTTTTTTATCCATTTGCGCGATACCATTGACGTCCTGGCGGTTGTATGTGATAAACGTCTTGAAATTTTGATTGTAGAGTTGGTCAAGTGTGCCTTCAAACTTGGTCTTGCCGTCAAGCCCTTCGTATTCTAAAATAGCATCGAGACTGTAACTGTGACGCTCTTCATAGGTATATTTGCGATACAGTTGCATATAGTCCATATGCACACGGCCAATCAAGTCATATGTTTCTTGTTCAGCGCCGAATCGTTCAAACATACGTTTTTTAGGCAGTTGTCCCCACAAGCAGAATTTACGTGTATCATCTTTGCTCAAGACTCTGGTACAGCGATTGATTGTATAGGGAATATCATAGCCTTCTGAGTTCCAGCCAGTCAACACATCAGCATCTTCAATAAGGTCCAAGAAGGTTTTGATCATTTCACCTTCGTCAGTAAACACAATGGTGTTTTCAAATTCAGAAGCAATCTCCTGCGCAGTCTCTAGACTCATGTGCTGTGGCGGCACAACCAGTGTAACCAACTGATCTAACCAGTCTAAATAAACAGAAATAGCAGTGATAGGATTGAACGGATCTTCAACTGGCGAGAATCCTCGATCTTTGTCAAACGCAACTTCAATGTCAAATATAGCTGTGTGTAAAGTCGGTGCGTCTTGATCTTTGTAGTTTTCTTCTAGACATCTAAATATAGGATTGATGTCGCTCTCGTAAAGTTGCTTGCCGCTTTGAATGCGGATTTCTTTGCGAAACTCTTTGTTGTTTCTAGTTGAAAATCTCGAGACTGGGGTTCCGTAAATTGAGAGGAACTTACCACGTGGATCGTCGTAGTAAAAGATATAATTGGCCGGATACTCTTGATAGCGTCTAACGCCATCTCGGCGTTCTACAACATGAATGCGATCGTGTTCACGATCAAATAGTGCGTCTACGTAACTCATTTAACTCCATTTGTGGCTGGTAGGCCGTGATACATGCTGCTTACGGCAGCGACTCGATATTACTTATGTTTATTATTTGCTGATACAAAGGTTTTGTAATTTCGAACGCTGCTTGATGCGCTTGCTCTAACGGGTGTCCGTTAGGTCCTATGAGAAAATTATTCTTAGCAGCCCAGAAATGAAACGGCAGCCCTTCAAAATCTTTTATTTCTGATCTGCATTGGTTTTGCAAATACTCAATGTACAAAGGATTATGAAATTCTGTATCAAACAAAAAGTTATCTACTGTGGACATTGCATACGAATGGCTAGTTTGCTTTAGTGCTAGTATAGCAGAAAAAATTGTAGACAATGCCTTCCACTTATCCCCTAACAAACTATTGACGTCCTGATAGTATATTTTTTTAACAATTTCTGACCTGTCATTACCAAACAAAATGCTGTTAGGATTTATCTGTACCCATGTATCGTTTTGTCGATTAACATACTCAAATCTTAAGGCACTAGGCCAATGTAATACATAGAAACAAGGAACCGTTTCTTTGTGCAATGATTCTAACAAATTCCTTAGCACAAACTGTATCGAATGTCCTGAACGTGCAAGACACTGGTAATCTAAATTTAAATCTCTAGCAAACAATGCCGGCCAAGTAAGATTAGGACTACCTAACTCAGCGCCAGCTAAAAAGCTATCGCCAATTGCAATAACTTTTTGTATTTTTTTCATCAAAGAGTCTTGCCAACTGTTTCAAGAATTGTTTCTAGTATCTCGTGATCTTGTTTTTCTTTGCCAAATTCTGCTTTGTGTGCTAGCTTGATAGCCTTCTTGAGAATAGCTGGTTTGATTTCTAATTCTTCGGCCACGGCTTTGATAGTGTCATTGAGGCCACCTTGCAGTGTTTCAATTTCATGCATCACTGCCATGCCTTCGTTGATGATTTGGTTCAGTTTGATCTTTTGATCGCCGTTGAAAGTTTTTTCTGACATAAAGAGAATCTCCTAAAGTGTTAGTATATACTACACGTTAGGAGATGTCAAAACATATTTGCTCACTTTCGATATCAGGTAGCGAATCCAACATCTGAGGCAGCAGCCGCCCACACACCGTAAACGGTAACGGTCCTAAGGTGTGTTCTTACTTGTTTGGTGTATTAGGATTACGCCAACCCTTGTCCACTTTCTCAGCATTGCTCATTTTGCTGATAAGTTTTTTCTCGTGTTTGCTGTAACCTGGGTGTGCGCCACGCATTGCTCGGTTCAGTGCGTCAGCACCTTTTTTAGCAACATCTTTGGGTTTGGCAATACTATCGGTTCCCAGTGTTGTTTCTGGACCACCTAATTCGTAGTCATCTCTGCTGCCATACTTGCTGGTTCTCTTGTGATCTCTTGTGCCTGTATAACCTTGCGAGTCCATTTCCGCCACACCTTGCTTACTACGATTCAACCCTGCTTGTAATCTGTCAATGCGATTTTTTATGTTGTCCCATTGTTCGGGTGTTTTGGCGTGTTTCAATCTATCTTCTAACTTGTTGATAGTATCTACTATCTTTTGTTGTGTATCTGCCAAGCCTTCCGCCACACCTTGTGATTTTTTAGCAGCTTGTATCTGGCGCCATAGATTGTTCATTGGGCCTTCCATACTACGTGCTTCACGTTCGCGGTCGGTTAGATTTTGTTCGCGATCTGCATACTGCCAATCGCTGCCACCTAGGCTCTTATACTTGGCTACCATTTCTTGATATTTTGCTTCCAAGTCAGGAAGAGCTGCAACATCTGCGGCTAAACGACGAGCAGCATCTGCTTGTCGAGACTTTTCAATTCTAGCATCTGCACGTTTGATACCTGCATCACGTTTTTTATATGTAGCAAGATCCTGGGCACGTTGTTCAGCGTCGCGGCCAAACATAGCACCCATTTGCGCTTGCCCTCTGGACATAGATGCTTTGTTACGATAACTACCAAGACTGACTTCAAACAATTCATTCAACAGCATATCAACGTTCCTCTATGTAGTCTTGGCCGCGATCTTGTTTTTCCCAGCGGTTTTTAAACAGATTCATGGCCATTTGTGCATGTTCCATTTTAGTAAATCTGCTGGGCATACTACGCCCTTGACGACGAATTTCGAACCCTCGGCCTTGGTCTCCCCAGCATTCTAAGCAGGAGCCGTCTTCCATTTCTATTGTAAACACTGGACCAGCTGATTCAGGCAACACAGGATCGTCTACAGGGGTGGGAGGAGGAGCGACCATTGTATCTTGCTCTGTGGGGTCTTCATCAAGTTCCTCATTGCTTTCTACCTGGCCTTTTTCTACTGCGGTCACTGCTTTGTCAATAAGATCGCGGTCAATCTTGGTTTTCTTTTCCAGTCGATCTAGGTCAGGTGTTTCTTTTTCACGCTGTCCGTCGTCGGCTATTTTCTTTTCAAGTTTGTCTAAATAGCTGTTGAGATCAGCTTTTACTTTGCCTAGCATGTCTTCTTCTATGCTGGCCATGGTTTCTTCGAGAGCTGATTTTTTAACTTCTTTGCTTTCATTTGATCCAACTGCATAATCGTGCATGGGATGCTCAGGATCAGTTTTAGATCCCAGGGCTGTAATTTTCTTTGGTTTAAACAGTGCAGGTAATTGAGGAACTGATTTTTGTTGAGCGTTCAATCCATGTTTAACCGCCGCTGGCGTTGTGCGGCCTTCTTCAATGTCTGTAATGCGTTGTAAAATATTGCGAATGTCTGAACTCATGCTCGTTGGTCTTTCAAGAAACTTCTCAACATCCAACGATGCTTGCCCATGGCGTCAATTCGTCCAGCAAGGAAGTCCATGATACCTTGTTGATCTTCAGCTTCGGCCACATCAAAAACTTGATTCAACAATGCAATTAATTGTTCAGCATCGTTAAACAGCTCTTCAATCATGAGTCGAGCACGTGGAATTTTGGTCTGTCCTGGAATAAGGCTGAGTTCTGCAAAACGTTCAAAACTGCCTGGAGTATAGTCATCTAAAATTCTAATAAATTCTGCGGTTCTGTCTATGGAGTTGTCATAGACTTCTTCATAAATTTCGCCAAAAAATTCGTGTAGTTGGGCAAAGTCTGGGCCTTCTACGTTCCAATGAAAAAGCTGTGCCTTGATTACAAAGGCATATTGTGTGGCCAACAGTGTTTTTAAATCATCAACTAGCACGTTTTTTCCTTTTATATTTGGCCGGCGTGTTTGGTGTCGGCGCAGATGTATATTTACCTGTTAACAAGCCAGAACCAGTTCTTGTTAGTACACCGCCAATGGGCGCAACCGTTGGAGCCATGCCGCCTGCTACGCTAGCGCCAACGCTGGCTGTTTCCATAATTTCATTTATTTTCATCAAATATCTCCAGAACATCGTGCTTGTGCAACACACCTGGCCCAAATTCTACACGGCCATTTTTTAAACGCAATTCTGCATTGTTGTTGTCAATTAACTCGTATCTTATTTTGTACTTACCGGGCGGAGCTTGTATTTGAAATGCTTCTTCAAGATACACATTTTCCCAAATCCAAGTACGTTCAGCAAACAGTTCATCTTCTACATAGCAACGATAAACAGGAGGCACTTTGCTCCAACGGCAGTGTACATCAAATACTACTTTAACAAATTGATTGCTCATAAGAATATTTAGCAAAATCTACTGCTATAAATATTTGCCATGTTAAAACTTGCTGACATACGCAGAGTTCATGTTGAATTGACCACCCGATGCAATGCCCGGTGCCCTATGTGCATGAGAAATTACCGAGGCATGGATTTTAATTCTGGATACCCAATCACTGAACTGACATTTGAACAATTTCAAAAAATTTTTACTGTTGATATTCTTGCCAGTATCGCACAGCCTGATCCTCCTGTAAATGGAAGAATTCCCATAACATACGAATTTACCAACGGGTTCATATTCAACGGAAATCTTGGAGATTTTAGTTCAGCTCGTGACGGCTGCGAAATTGTAGAGTACCTAGTCAACAACGGGCTCCGTGTAATGATTACTACCAACGGCAGCACACGAAATCCTGATTGGTGGTCACGTTTGGCATTGCCTGGTGTAGAAATTGGATTTGCATTGGATGGGTTAGCCGACACCCATGCTTTGTATAGACAAGACACAGACTGGCACAAAATAATTAAAAATGCCACAGCGTTTATTCAAGCCGGCGGTCGAGCTGTATGGCGGTTTATACCGTTTGAACACAATCAACACCAAGAACAAGCTTGCCAGGACTTGTCACGTGAACTGGGTTTTACAAAATTTGAAAACATCTACGATGGTAGAGATAATGGTCCTGCGTTTTCAAGAACAGGGGAATTTAGTCATCAAATTGGCACCGACCCTGGGTTTGACGGAACTTCCAGAGATATCAAGCCCTTGCTAGAGAGTCACATTACTTGGTACAATTCAAAAACAGTCAAGGAAGCCATGGATACCACTGAGCTCAATATACAGTGCATTCACAAACGCAATAGAGAAATTTATGTTGCAGCTGATGGCACTGTGTATCCTTGCTGCTTTTTGGGTTTTTATCCCACTGCTATGAATCACCCAGGTAATCGAGAACTAGCACCGTTGGTGTTTGAAAACAATGCATTAGAACATCCACTTGAACACTGCCTTGAGTGGTTTGATCGTGTGGAAGAAACTTGGAAATTAAATAGTATCGCAGAAGGTAGAACCTACCAATGCGTTAAAACTTGCAATAGGCCTTATGACATCAGCTAAAATTTTATACCTAGCACGTTATCGTGTACCACATGCAATCATGAGTTTGCAACCAGAGTTCACTCGACACCTCAAAGGAGTTGATAGAACTTGTATTGCCAGTCCTGTACCCAAAGAAGAACTATGGCCTATCTTTGAAAAATACGGCATTGATACTACTAATTTTGATTACGCACCCGATTCTGAAATTTACAGACTCTATCCTGAAGTTAACAATTGGGTTCTCCCAGGAGATTATCGAGGCTGGTGGTTACGACAACAAGCTATAAAATTAGCGTTTCTAGATTATCTTGATTATGATCTAATGGTCATGCATGATCCCGATTGCATTATGATACAAGACTATCAACCCATGGTCGATGGCAAGCTAAACTTCATGGTGTTGGAAAATGAACGTCATAGTTGGGGTTACTACGAAACTATTCGCAACGCATTTGGTTTTGACAGACTGACCCCGCACTGTTTTATCAGTGAATATGTGCCAGTGCTCAAAGAAGATATCACTGCCATGAGAACTTTTCTCGAACAGAAACACAATCGCAACTGGTTAGATGCATTGATTGAAAACTGTCCCGGCGAAGCCACTGTGCCTCCCTGGGGAAACGGCGAACTTATTCTTTGGCTGTCCGAATACGAGCTTATTGGTAACTGGGCCATGAGTCGCAGAGAAATCAACATGCAGCCGCAGCGTAGATACATGTATGATGATATGAATAAAATTGGGGGCTTTGATCCTGACTATCACACTGCTATTTGTGATGCTGTACCTGATTTGAGTCGCAGTGTAAAGTTTGATTGGGATACCAAAGAAGTCAGTGACTTTGATCGTTGGATGGACCTAATTCGACAAAAGATGAGCACTGCCACTGGTGTAACTAAAACAGAACTAGCAGAAGAACATTGTCCCGGACAACCCAACAAAGAATGGTTGCACAGATCTGCTGATGATGATAGACATTTAACAGAGCGCTACGGCAATACATACAAAGCTTTTCGACTATGACTGATTTTTCTCAACTCAAAGTTTACAGCCCAGGATACCAAGCAATTGATTGGGGGTTTGATTATCCACAGGTAGTTAGCTTAGAAGAAGCACTGTGCCAGCCAACTAAAATTGCAGTTCTTCCTGTGTATTGCAACAATCCTAGAGAATTTTCCTACAAGCCTGAGTTTGAAGGTTTGAAACTAAATCAATTTGATTTGGTATTGTTTACTGACATTGAATTCCGTAGACAAACTGATTTAATAAATTGGATTGATACCACAGACGCCAGTAACTGGTTATTGAGTGTGGCTGGACTGCATGCTGACGAAACCCTGGATTCTCGCACAGTATATCGCCCATGGTGGAGTTTTACTTTCCTACAATGGAACAAACCCAGAGATGATTTCCCATTGGTGCGCCCTTACTTGTTTGATTGCTTGTGCGGCACACGTCGAGAACACAGAGATTATGTTATGCTGAGCTTGGAACAGTCCGGGCTTCTTGACCAAAGTATTGCAACCTACAGAGATATATTTGTTGGTGGCAATATTTCTGAAACAACTCAACGAGTTAAAAATGAGTTCAACGGGCAATCAGCGCCATGGCCTTATGTAAGTCCTAACTTGCATCCATCATGGGAAGTTAGAGAACAACTAGATAACTCAATCAGTAGTATTGAACCTTGGGAAATTTACAACCGTACTTACTATAGCATCTTAGTTGAAACGCTAGGAACAGGCAATTGCTATCTCATGGCAGAAAAAATAGGCAAGTGTTTGCACTCAAAAAGATTATTTGTACATTTTGGTGTAGCACACTGGCTCAAAAAACTAAAAACGTTTGGGTTTCAAACGTTTGATTCGATCTTAGATGAAAGCTACGATTCAATCGAAGATGATATTGCAAGATGGCGTGCTGCGTTTGAACAAGTAAAATGGCTTAGTAATCAGAATCACACAGACATCTTGTTAAAAGCCAAACGCATACTAGATCACAATCATCGTAGACTCTATGCATTTCGCCAAGAGAAGTATGATGAAATGCGCAAGATGATTGAACCTCACTTGAAGTGAGTTAGCCAGTGTTGATAAAAGTTTTCAGCAATTATGGATTGTCCTGCTGGACTTGAATGATATCCAGGATCTTCGCCTTTAAACGGATTATTACCACAAATGCTTTGTGGACTTTTTGCAGGATCTAAGTTTAAGTAGTGATCAGGTACCAACTTGGGAAATGCATCGCGCCACTGATTTGGATTAGCAGGATCAAAAGGCCATAACAAGTTAGGCAACAATAAAAATTTAATCCCGTCAAGGTACATCATTATTGTGCCTTCTCTGATCATCCACTCATCCATTTGCTTTTTCCAAGCATTGTCGTAGATACTGTCAATCCATGAGCGAATACCACGCTGTGCATCTTTTGAAATACGTGCCATGCGATAAGGATGATCAAAGTTTTCAGCTAGTGTAAAGATAGTTTCACAAATCATGTTTGACGGCTCTCGACCGTAGTTAACGTTTCGAATACCATCTTCTCTGTTGTACCCATTGCCTAGGTTACGATTTTGCAGGTGTCTTTCCAGTGGAGGATTCTCCCCAGAGCTCGGCGCTTGGTTCCAGTCATAAGGGGCAGAGTCAGCAGGTATTTCCATTCGGTCCCAAAATGTAGGACCAATCACAGCAAAGTCTGGACGTTGTCTACGTATCTCGTCCATTTGAATACGTATGCCTCCATTGCTGCAACCTTGGCGTGCTAAGTTAACCAAGTCAGCACCCATTTTTTGTGCCAGCAACTCACTCCAACTTGTTCCTGGCAGTGCTTGACTTGGTGCTGAAAATGAGCAACCTGCAACCATTAATTTCATTTTGATTCCTTGTAACTGTTTTGGTGTTGTTCCCTGTGAAACCCTGCAACAATGTCTTTGTGCATGGGCAATTCATCTAGGCTGTATGTTCCTGCTGGAATTATATATGTTGTTCCTTGGCCGGGCTTGGCAAAAGTTACCAAATTAGGATGATCCTTTACTGCATCGTGTACCACTCGGTGATGTATATGTCCATAGTCCCCGTGCTCGTCGTGTGTAAGAACCATGTCATAATCTCGGGCCAATAGTTGGCATTCTGCTGCTGCATCTAATCCGTACCAACGTGTAAGTTGTCCTTGCTCGTTGTCGTGCCAATGATCTTCAAACCCCAAGAACACACAAGGAATGTTTCTCTTGTTCCAAAACTGTTGCAGCTCAGCACCGCGAGGATCAGACTCAGTGTAGGTCAGATATCCAATGGTCCAGTCATAGTGAGAATGATTATAAATGTAACTGTAACCAAAAATAACACAGTCGTCGGGGTGTGCTACCAAGCACAATGCTTTTATTCTAGATTCCATGCGTCAACAATACCACGTTCAATCAACAAATGTTTATACTTGATTTTTTGTTCGTCAGTAAGTTTTTCCCAAGCTCGACGATGTATACTAACTGTAGTTGCTGTTTTCATCATTTCAATTTTTTTGTCTGCTATAGCAACTTCGCTATGACACATATTAGCCGGAGATATCACAGTGTCTTTTGTATACATTTTATCCAACGAACCATATTTGTATTGCACATAGCCTGAATACAGTACAAACTCTGTTAGTCGGCCCTGTGATTGAAACCAGATTGGAAAACTTTGTTGAGTTATCAATGTTGTTTCAGCAATCATTAGTCTCACAGTGTCGTTGTGAAACACAAAAGGAACTCCACCTGGTCCTATTTGTTGTTGTAAATCTATATTGTATGTCTTATTAACAATTTGCCTTGCGGGTTCAAACACTGGATACAAGTCCATTATTCCAGTGGTTATTTTACCTTGATCATCGAACACGTCTTTCAATGTTATAGGTTTTACAAATATAGTTTTAGCGTCTAATACCATTGTGCAAGTATTGTAACTCATACTCGGCACAAGTAGCTTCCATAACTGTTGGCTAAGCCACCCATCTTCAGACCAAGCAGTTGAGAATGCAGTTCTAGGAATTATTAATACCAAGGGAGCAAGACTCCCCCACCAGGCAGGGTCAATTTTTTCTACCAACGTTTCGTCATCGTTGATGACAACGTAGATATTTCTAATACCAAGACCTGTGCAGTATTGTTCAATACTACGTGCTTGTAATTTTAAAATAGGTAATTCTTGTTCAAATACAACTGTGCAAATGTCGATCATGCACTTATGTATCAGGGTGTGTTTGGCCTACAATTATTTGCCAGCATGCGCCAGTGCTGCGCCTTTGTTAAAGCTGTTGCTCCAACTGGCCGGTTCGTAGCCTTTTCTTTTGTACCATTCGTAACCAGCGCGATGTCCTGAGCAGTCTTTGGTACATTCACTGCCTAAAAAGCTGAGTTCGTTGAGTTGATTTAAATCACCTGCAGACCAGCCAATGTAGCTGTCGCCATTTTCATCCCCGATTTCCATGACAAAAGCACCACCTTCTTCGCTTTCTAGTTCGCCAATTTCCCAACCAATTTTGGCCAGTGCTTGTTCTACTCGGCGCTGTGTGTCTACATCTGGCGCTGAATACCACATCTTAGCAAAACGAAACAGCACGTCTTCAGGATCGTGACCTCTGTCGTCGCTGCTGGGGGCAAATTCTCTTAGTCTCATTTTTTTGGCTGCTGTGCTACAGGAACGTTTTTGTATACACGCTTTTGTGGGTCCCACACAGTTTTCAAAGGACCTAGTCCTGCTAGTTTCTTAACACGACCAACCATAGCTTGATAGTCATCACCGTAGTCTGCTTCGGGTGGCTCTGGCTTCTTATCACCTTCCGCCACGCCCTGCTCTTTATCCTTCTTTGCTTTCTCTATTGCGTCCCATTCGGCTCCGGTCTTTTCACCTCGTTTTTTCTTCACAGGAGGTTTAGATTGTTGAACACCGGTGTGCATATTTATATAGTTGCCATTTGGAAGTTTAGTCCAACCTTCTGCCAAGTTTGCATTTTGCACATATGATTCAAGTTCGTCTAGCATCACTTGCAATTCGCCAGGATCAACTTCGGCAATGATTGAGTCTAGATCGCCTTCGTATTCGTCCCAGTATTGTGCAAAGATGGGACTGTCATTGTAAAAATATTCTATTTCGTCATCGCCAGCACGGTAGATCTTTTGATACAAGGCTTTAATGCTAGCACCAATGTTGCCTGTGCCTTCTGCTACACCTTGCTCTACGCTTTCTTTTGGAACACAGTTGGGAACCATTCTACCGCCCTTGTTCTTCATTCCAACTTGCTTATGAGTGTCCCAGCACTTTTCGTCTAATTGTTCTTCCGCCACACCTTGCTTTTTAGCTTGTTGAATCTTTGCTCGTATTGCTTTTAATCGTCTGCTCAATGGATCGTCTAAACCAACTCGGCCACCATCTTTTACAATCGCGTCAATCTTGTCGCTAAT
>JACCDO010317356.1_pt1 | contig 39106 bp, 38 predicted proteins | sample 7446101 | NCBI WGS metagenome assembly JACCDO01 (sample SAMN15323440, study PRJNA562643) | freshwater metagenome | isolation source: river surface water | place: USA:Blue River Watershed | collected 2017-08-16 | reverse complement strand
GGCGCGGTTGCGGCGCGTTGATCAGGCCGCCCTCGCGCAGGCGATCGAGGAGCCAGTCGTAGAAGGGCCGCTGGTCCTCGAACTCGAGGGTGCAGATGCTGTGGGTGATTTGCTCCAGCGCGTCCTCGATCGGGTGGGCGAAGGTGTACATCGGGTAGATGCACCAAGCGTCACCGGTGTTGTGATGAGTGGCGCGGCGGATTCGGTATATGGCCGGATCGCGCATGTTGATGTTGGGGCTGGCCATGTCGATCTTGGCGCGAAGCACTGCTGCGCCATCGGCCAATTCGCCCTTTCGCATTTGTTCAAAGCGCGCTAAGTTTTCCTGAGGGCTTCGACCCCTGAACGGGCTGTTGACACCGGGTTTGATGAAGTCGCCACGATTGAGCCGCATTTCTTCTGGGCTTTGCTCGTCCACATAAGCATGACCTGACTCGATCAGGTGGACGGCGGCCCGGTGCATGAAATCAAAGTAATTGCTGGCGTAATACAGATGGCTTTGAGTTTGTCCGCCTGCGTGGTGCTCCCATGAAAATCCAAGCCAAGACACCGCGTCAAGAATGGAATCCACATACTCCTTTTCCTCTTTCTCGGGGTTGGTGTCGTCAAAGCGCATGTGACAGACGCCGCCGAACTCGCTCGCAAGACCAAAGTTCAAGCAAATGCTTTTGGCGTGACCCACGTGCAAATAGCCGTTGGGTTCAGGAGGAAAACGCGTGCGAATGCGTGCCGGGTCCAAAGGCCCTTGGGCGTGATGTTGTGCATCGCCAGGGCTGCCTCCCCAATGCCTTTGGGCATGTGTGCCCTGAGCCAGGTCGGACTCGATGATTTGACGAAGAAAGTGAGTGGGGCGGGCGGGCAATTGGGTAGGGCCGTCCTTGTGGACTGAATCGTTCATGGGGAAATTGTAGGGCCCCACCGTGATAATCGGTGCTTTTGGCGAAGGGGGATGCAATGGAAGCTTGGTGGATGAATGCCGTGATCATGGGCGTGGTGGAAGGACTGACCGAATTCTTGCCCATCTCCTCCACCGGACACCTCATCCTCACCAGCGCCCTTTTGGGCATGGATGGTGAAAAAACCAAGGTGTTTGAAATTGCCATCCAGACCGGCGCGATCTTTGCAGTCATCCTCATCTTCTGGCAACGCATCCAAGACACCCTCCAAGGCTTGGTCAAGCGCGAGCACAACGCCCTGCGATTCACCCGCCATGTGCTGATTGCCTTTGCCCCGGCTGTGTTGTTTGGCCTTTTGCTGGGCAAAGCCGTTAAGGCACATTTGTTCACGCCGCACGTGGTCGCCGCCACCTTCATCCTTGGGGGGCTGATCATTTTGTGGATTGAAAAACGGTTTTCGCAGCACCCTGAAGCCATCCGCGTGCATTCGGTCGATGACATGAGCAATGGCGATGCCTTGCGCGTGGGCCTGATTCAGTGTTTGGCCTTGGTGCCGGGAACCAGCCGAAGTGGCGCCACCATCATGGGTGGCATGTGGTTTGGCTTGCATCGCAAAGTGGCCACCGAGTTTTCGTTTTACTTGGCCATCCCCACTTTGATCGGGGCTGGGGTCTACAGCCTCTACAAGGCAAGGGACTTGTTGTCGGTGGCGGACTTGCCCCTCTTTGCAGTGGGCTTGGTTGCGGCCTTTCTGAGCGCATGGGTGTGCGTGCGTTGGCTGTTGCGTTTTGTGTCTTCCCACAGCTTTGTGCCGTTTGCCCACTACCGCATTGCTTTTGGACTGATGATCGTGCTCACCCAAGCCATGGGTTGGATCAACTGGGCCAACTGAGTCCATTCGAAGCACCGAAGCTTATTCAGATGCTCAAAGTAATTTTTTGAGCGCGTAAAGGGCTTCTAAGGCTTCGCGAGGACTGAGGGCATCGGGTTCGATCTCGGCCAGTCGCAATTCAGCTGCACTGGGTGAGGGCGCGCTGGTCTGCGGCACTGGGGCAAACAAATCCACCTGAGCTTCACCCGCTTTGGCTGAGGCCTCCAACTGAGACAAGGCATGTTGGGCTTGATTGAGCACAACCTGAGGCATGCCTGCGAGTCTGGCGACTTGAACGCCATGGCTGCGGTTGGCGGGGCCTGCCTCGATGCGATGCAAAAAGACCACTTCGCGACCTTGCTCAACGGCGCTCACATGCACGTTGAAGGCAGCAGGGTGTTTGAGCGGAAAGTCGGTGAGTTCGAAGTAGTGCGTGGCAAAAAGCACAAACGATTTGCAACGGTCGTGCAAATGAGTGGCAATTGCACCTGCCAAGGCCAGGCCGTCGTAGGTTGAGGTGCCTCTGCCGATTTCATCCATCAGCACCAAACTGTTGGCAGTGGCTGAATGCAGGATTTGCGCAGCCTCAGTCATCTCCAGCATGAACGTGGATTGAGCGTTGGCCAAATCGTCGGCAGCACCAATGCGGGTGTAAATCGCATCGATGGGGCCGATCACACAACGCCGCGCAGGCACAGGCGAACCCATGCAGGCCAGCAACACGATCAGCGCCACCTGGCGCATGTAGGTTGACTTGCCACCCATGTTCGGTCCGGTGATGATTTGCAAGCGTGCGTTGGGCCCAAGATCGGTGTCGTTGGACATGAAACTTTGATCGCTTTGCGCGAGTCTCGCTTCCACCACTGGATGTCGGCCACCTTCGATTTGGATGCACGGGTGAGCGACGTACTCGGGTGAGTGCCAACCCAGGCTGAGGCCTCGCTCAGCCAAGGCCGATGCCACATCCAATTCGGCCAGCGCCAAAGCGAGTCGCGCCAAGGCCGGCACATGAACTTGCAACTGCAACAGCAATTGCTCATAAAGCCATTTCTCTCGAGCAAGGGCACGCTCTTGCGCCGACAAGGCTTTGTCTTCAAAAGCCTTGAGTTCTGGCGTGATGAAACGCTCTGCATTTTTCAAAGTTTGCCGGCGTTTGTAATGCAATGGGACGCGGTCGAGTTGACCTTGACTCACCTCGATGTAAAAACCGTGAACCCGGTTGTACTGAACCTTGAGGTTGGCAATGCCAGTGGCCTCGCGCTCGCGCGCTTCGAGTTCGAGCAAAAAACCATCGGCGTTGTTTTGGATGTTCCTCAACTCATCAAGCTCAGCATCAAAGCCAGGTCTGAAAACGCCACCGTCGCGAATCTGCACCGAGGGCTCATCCAGCAAAGCTTGACGCAGCAACTGTTGAATGGCTGGATCTGGCGTCAAGGCTTGGATGCAGTCGTCAAATTGGGCTTGATTGGTGGGCAGCACATGAGGCAATTCGTTGGCGCGTTCCAAAGCGGTGGCCAGCGCAACCAATTCGCGGGGCTTGACCTGTGCCAAAGCAATGCGGGCTTGAATGCGTTGCACATCGCTGACCCCATGGAGCTTTTCGCGCAATTTGCGCCAAGGGCCCAGGCCTTGTTCGCCTTGCAAGGCTTCGATCGCTTGCAGCCTGGATCGGGCCAGGTCGTGATCGCGGGGCGGCTCGGTGATCCATCGGCGCAGCATGCGTGAACCCATGGGCGTCATGCACACGTCCAACAATGAGAAGAGGGTGGGACTGTCTTCACCCCTTAGCGTTTGGACGAGTTCGAGGTTGCGCAAGGTCGCGGCATTGAGCAGCACATGGGCATCATTGCGAACCACCTGAAGGCTGCTCACATGGTTGAGCGGTCGACCTTGAGTGTGTTCGGCATAACTGAGCAGGGCCGCAGCAGCGGCTTGGGCCAGATGAAGGTCTTGCGCGTTCCAGGCCTGCAAGCTGTTGGTGCCCAGGCGCTCGCACAACTTGCGCAAGCCCAGCCCTGAATCAAAGGTCCAACCGGGCCTGGGGCTGGTGGCCCAAGCACCTGCCAGCCCTGCGCTGGTGTCGTTGGACAACTCTTGAGCGTGGATGACTTCGCTGGGCGCAATGCGACTGGCCCAATTGGGCCAATCCTCCAAGCTGCATTCGGCCATGCGGATGATGCCCTCGGTCACACTCAGCCAAGCCAAGCCCACCCCCAAGCCACGCGAGGCCTTGCTGCGGTTAGCCAGATGAACCGCGAGTAAAACGGCTTCGCGTTTGTCGGCCATGAGCGAGGAGTCGGTCAACGTGCCGGGCGTGACCACACGAACCACTTCACGTGCCACTGGGCCTTTGCCGCCGACTTCGCCCACTTGCTCGCAAATCGCCACCGATTCACCCAGTCGCATCAGGCGTGCCAGGTAGTTGTCGGCCGCATGGAAGGGAACTCCAGCCATGGGAATGGGCTGACCTGCCGATTGACCGCGATGGGTCAGGGTGATGTCGAGCAAGCGCGCTGCTTTGTGGGCATCGTCAAAAAAAAGCTCGTAGAAATCCCCCATGCGATAAAAGACCAGCGTGTTCGGATGCTGCTGCTTGATGTGCAGGTATTGCTGCATCATGGGCGTGTGCCCCGATAGATCCTGATCCCAGGGTTTGGTCGAGGCCGCAGTGGGGGCGGTCATGTCAGATGGGCCTGATGTTCAAAAGCACGGGTCTTCAGGGCGTGGCATTGTGCTGGCGCAACAAAGAACCCAAAGCCATGACATGTTGACTCACACGGGCTTTGTCTTCGGCGCTGGCAAATTTGGAATAGGGCTTGAGCAAGTTGACCAACTGCGCATAGATTTTTGGGTTTCCCGCCAAACACTCGCGCTGGTGCAAGTAGTCGGATTCGCCTGTGAAGTTGCCGATCAGTCCACCGGCTTCGGTGATCAACAAAGCCCCTGCGGCCATGTCCCAAGGCGAAAGGCCAGTCTCAAAAAAACCGTCGCTGAAGCCTGCAGCCACATAGGCCAGGTCCAAGGCAGCAGCACCGGGGCGACGCAAGCCTGCGGTGCGTTGCATCACATCAGCCATGACGCTGAGGTAGGTAGGGAAGTCGTCCCCAGGACGAAATGGAAACCCTGTGGACACCAGGCACTCTTGCAAGCGGGTGCGCTTGCTCACACGAATGCGCCTGTCGTTCATGAATGCGCCGCGTCCACGAGTGGCCGTGAACAAGTCGTTGCGGCTGGGGTCGTAGACCACGGCCTGTTCCAGACGCCCTTTGGATTGCAGGGCAATGCTCACGCAATAAACCGGGAAGCCATGGATGAAGTTGGTGGTGCCGTCCAGCGGATCAATGATCCAAAGGTGTTCGGAGTTGGGGTTGCCATGGGTCTGGCCGGTTTCTTCGCCCAGGATGCCGTGATCGGGGTAGGCCTGCAGCAAGGTTTCGATGATGATGGCCTCGCTGGCCTGGTCGACCTCGGTGACAAAGTCGTTGACCTGCTTTTGCGAAATGCGAACCGATTCGACATCGAGTGCCGCCCGGTTGATGATGGCCCCTGCCGCACGGGCGGCCTTGATGGCCACGTTGAGCATGGGGTGCAATGAGTTGGAAACCGTTGAGGTGGTCATGGCAAGGGGGCGCAGAGCGCAGCAGGTTTGAACTTTGATGGAACAATCGGTGTGATGGGGTCAGATGACCCTCAAGTTCAAATTTTAAGTCGATGAAAACCCGTTTTGTTTTGATCCAAACCAGCCATGCCGGCAATGTGGGCGCGACCGCCAGAGCGCTTCGCGTCATGGGTTTTGACGATTTGGTGCTGGTTCAGCCCCGTTGGCCCAATGTGCTGCGGCGCGAAGAGACGATCCAGCGTGCCAGTGGCGCCCTGGATGTGCTGGAAAAGGCCAGGATCGTCGACACGCTGGACGAGGCCTTGGAGGGCATGACCACTTTGTGCGCCACAGCCATGGTCCCTCGCGATTTCGGCCCGCCAACCCTGACCCCGCGCGAGTGGGCTTCGCAGCAATCGCAGACCCTTAAAGGCTCAGAGCCAGATCAAGGTGGTGTGGCCTTTTTATTCGGTTCTGAACGCTTTGGCATGCTCAACGAGGACATTTACCGTTGTCATGCGGTGCTCACCATCCCTACCGATCCCCAATTCGGATCGCTCAATCTCGCTGCTGCGGTGCAGTTGGTGGCTTACGAATGGCGACTTGCCTTGGGCGGCTTTGAAGTCAAGCCTGCAACCCTTGAGCCGCAACTGGCCGATGCCCAGCAAGTGGCGGGCTTGCTCAAGCACTGGGAACAGGCCTTGGTGCACCTGCAGTTTTTAGATCCTCAAGCCCCCAAAAAGTTATTGCCCCGTCTGAATCAAATGTTCAATCGGGCACAACTCACCGAAGAGGACATCCACATCCTCAGGGGTGTGGCCAAGCAAATGTTAGAGAGCACGCCGCCGCGTCGAGCCTGAGCACCAAGCGAATGAGGTTTTGCGACTCCAGATAGACTCTGTCCATGTTTTCCCGCCTTCGCTCCGACATTCAATGCATCCTGGAAAGAGACCCCGCTGCCCGCAGCGCTTGGGAAGTTCTGACCTGTTACCCAGGCTTGCATGCTTTGATCTTGCACCGCCGCGCCCATTGGTGTTGGAGCCATGGCCTCAAGTGGTTGGGCCGCTTCATCTCTCATTTTTCCCGCTGGTTCACAGGCATCGAGATCCACCCCGGCGCAAAGATTGGTGAGGGGGTTTTCTTCGATCACGCCATGGGCGTGGTCGTGGGCGAGACGGCAGAAATTGGCGATGGCTGCACCATTTATCAGGGCGTGACTTTGGGGGGGACCTCTCTTTACAAAGGCGCCAAGCGCCATCCCACCTTGGGCCGAGGCGTGGTGGTTGGAGCAGGCGCAAAGGTCTTGGGTGGCTTCACCGTGGGCGAGGGCGCGCGAATCGGAAGCAATGCCGTCGTGACCAAACCTGTTCCTGAAAGAGCCACTGCAGTGGGCAATCCGGCGCGCATCATCCTGCCTGAAGAGCGCGAGTCGGGCAATTTGAGTGCTGCGGCTTTTTCGGCCTATGGAGTGACTCAAGGCGATGACCCATTGAGCTTGGCCTTGCGTGGTTTGAGCGACACCACGGCCAGTCAGGAACATCAGATTGCCTTGCTTTGGAAAACCATAGAAACCCTGTCGACCCATGTGCAAGGCGCTGGCGCTTGCGTGCCAGATGAAGCGGCTCGCAAGGAACATTACGAAGCCGAACGCATCAATCAGCTGATTGGCAAGTGAACTTCATTTAAGCAAACAGCCCGGCCAGCACCCGGCTTGCCAATGGGGCCGCAGTGTCATGCATGAAGGCCATGAAGTCGTGAGCAGCATCGTCACCCGCTTCATCAGAAATGGTTCGCAAGACCGCAAAAGGCACGCCACATTCCACACAAACCTGAGCCACCGCCGCGCCTTCCATTTCAACCGCCAAGGTGTCGGGGTAGCGCGAACGTATGGATTGGGCCATGGCTTGGCCTTGAATGAATCGGTCGCCACTCGCAATGAGCCCGGTGTGCAGGCTTTGATCGCCCCTGAGCGCTTGCTTGGCGGCTTTCAACACAGCTTGGGTCAGCTTGGGATCTGAGGCGAGTCGGGTCTTGCCCAGCAGTGGGATTTCTCCATCGGGGAACAAAGGCCATGCGCTCAGATCGTGCTGAACCAATTCACTGGCCACCACCACATCGCCACGCTTTACTTTTTCGCCCAAGCCGCCTGCAACGCCAACAAACACGAGGTGGTCCACACCATGGCGTTCAATGAGGGTGCTGGCGGTGAGGGCCGCCGCCACTTTGCCAATCCGAGAAGTGACCGCGACGATGTGCGTGCCGTTGACCGTGCCTTGAACGAATTCGCGGCCAGCCACGGCATCCACATGGGGTTGATCGAAGCGGTGAATCAGGTCGCCCAACTCTTCGGGCAAGGCCGCCATCACGCCCCAAACGGGACTCTTTTGATTCATGGTGCCGTTCGCGCAGGACGGATGGCATTTTTAGGTCGAAAAGCCTTGCAAAGGTTTTCGCGTGTTTCTAGGTAGGGGCCACCCAGCAAATCGATGCAATAAGGCACTGCGGCAAAGATGCCGTTCACTTGGGGAAGCCCTTGCAATGTCTCTTCAATTGACTTGGGCTGACCGGGCAAGTTGATGATCAAGCTCTGATGGCGGATCACCGCCACTTGCCGCGACAAGATGGCCGTGGGCACAAACTGCAAGGAGATCTGGCGCATTTGCTCGCCAAAGCCCGGCATTTGCTTATGCGCCACCGACAAGGTGGCCTCGGGCGTGACGTCGCGCAAAGCGGGCCCAGTGCCGCCTGTGGTGAGCACCAGGCTGCAGCCCAGATCCACCAGTTCAATCAGGGTCTGTGCGATCAGGGCTTGCTCGTCAGGAATGAGCCGCGCCTCAAATTGAATGGGGTTGATCAAGGCTCGCCCCAACCAAGACTTCAAAGCGGGCAGGCCTTTGTCCTCGTAAGTGCCGCTGGAGGCGCGGTCGCTGATGGAGACGATGCCGATGCGAACGGGGTCAGCATTCGGGTCACTCTCAGGCACCTCAGGGGGGGCTGCGGTTGTGGGGGTCGAGGTCATTCGGGTTCAGGGAAAGTGCGGTTGGACTTGAGCCATTGGAAAAGCTCACGGAAGGCCTTGCCATGGCGGGGCCATTGGCCTTGGGCCAATTCATGGGCACTTGGGCCTTGGTCTTTGCGGGCTTGGCGCACCAAGGCGCGCAATTGCTGTCGGTCGCCTTCAGGGAACTGAGCAAACCACTCGGCTTGGGCTGCATCGTCCGCAAGCAAGCGGTCGCGCCAATGCTCCAACTCGTGCAAAAGCAGGGATTCATCGGCCTGAACATGGTGCTGAGCGTCCAAGGCGGCTTCGATGGCGGCGAATTGCTCGTCATCGAGTTGCCGCATCAGCTTGCCCACGTACTGCGCTTGCCTGCGCTTGCCCTCGAAATCGGTGATGCGTTTGAGTTCCTTGATGCCATCGGCCAGCCGATCGGGCACGTGACCGGCTTCGACCAATTGATCAAAGCGATCCCGCCCCATGTCGCAAAGTTGAGCCCCAACGCTTTGGCGGTGGTCACTTTCTCGCTTGAGGTCGGTTTTGCTCACACCGGTATCGCCTTTGGCCTCGGAGCGAAGGGCCAAGTCCATTTCGCTGCCCAGGGCAACGAAATGACCTTTGACGTAATAACCGGCTTTGGGTTTTCTCGACATGTGTAAGTCCTTGTCTCGCCCGCTATCATAGGTCGCACATGAAACCGACTTTCGACTACTCACAAGACCAATTCAGGGCCTTGGTTCATCAGGCCCTTGACCATGCCAAACGTTTGGGCGCGACCGACGCTGGTGCCGATGTTTCCGAAGCTTTTGGCTTGTCGGTGTCGGTTCGCAAAGGCGAGCTTGAAACCGTCGAGCGCAACCGCGACAAAGGCTTGGGCGTGACCGTTTACCTCGGTCAGCGCCGGGGCAGTGCCAGCACCTCAGACTTTTCGCCACATGCCATTGAGCAAGCGGTGCAAGCTGCCTACGACATCGCCCGCTTCACGGCCGAAGACCCCGCTGGGGGCTTGCCCGATGCCGACATGATCGCCACCGAGCATCGCGATCTCAAACTTTTTCATCCTTGGGCCATCACAGCCGAAAAAGCCGCTGATCTCGCCCGTGAGGCCGAGGCTGCGGCCTTCGCGACTGACTCACGCATCGCCAACAGCGAAGGCGCTGGGGTGTCGGCTCAGCACAGTCACTTTTTCAGTGCGCACACCAGCGGTTTTGAAGGGGGCTATGCCACCACACGCCACAGCTTGTCGGTCGCACCCATTGCAGTTTCTGGCGACGACATGCAACGCGATGCGTGGTACACCTCCATGCGCCGTTCGCAGGACATGGCCAGCCCGCAAGCCGTGGGCCGTTATGCCGCCGAACGGGCACTCAGCCGATTGCACGCCCGCAAAATCCCCACCACCGAGTGCCCTGTGCTTTTCGAGGCCCCTTTGGCTGCAGGATTGCTGGGCTCTTTTGTTCATGCCGTGAGCGGAGGGTCGCTATACCGAAAGACCACTTTCCTCAACGACAGTTTGGGCAAGATGGTCTTTGCGCCTCACATCGACATTCACGAAGACCCGTTCATTCCCATGGGCAAGGGCAGTTCGCCTTTTGACGAAGAGGGTGTTCGCGTTTGTGCTCGCGATGTGGTGCGTGCTGGTGCAGTTCAAGGCTATTTCCTCAGCACTTATTCGGCCCGCAAATTGGGCATGCAAACCACGGGTCATGCCGGTGGCTCACACAACTTAATGATGAGTTCACGCCTCACCCGGCCCGAAGACGACTTGCCTGCCATGCTGCGCAAACTGGGTACCGGGCTTTTCGTGATCGAGTTGATGGGTCAGGGCGTCAATGGCGTCACGGGGGATTACTCGCGTGGCGCAAGTGGCTTTTGGGTAGAAAACGGCGAGATCGCCTTTCCCGTCCACGAAATCACCATTGCGGGCAACCTCAAGACCATGTATCAGGGCATCGTCGCCATTGGCGCTGATGCCTACAACCAGGGCGCCAAAACCGTGGGTTCTGTGCTGATCGACCGAATGACGGTGGCTGGAACCTGAGTCACTGGCCTTGCAAGGCCGCTTTGACCGCTGCCGATACCTGGCCCATGTCGGCCTTGCCCGCGAGGCGGGTTTTGACCACCCCCATCACTTTGCCCATGTCTTGAGGGCCTTGTGCACCCACTTCGGCCACGATGGCCGCCACGGCTTGGGCTACCGCTTGCGCGTCCATGCGCTCGGGCAAGTAGGCTTGAAGAATGACCATCTCCGCTTTTTCCTGATCGGCCAGATCTTGGCGATTGGCTTGCTCGTAAGCGGCGATGGAGTCTTTGCGCTGTTTGACCAGCTTGTCGATCACGGCCACCACAGCTGCATCATCCAGAGTGATGCGCTCATCGACTTCTCTTTGTTTGATGGCCGCTTGCAAAAGCCGAATGGTGCCCAGACGAAGGCTGTCCTTGGCGCGCATGGCGGTTTTCATGTCTTCAGTGATTTGGGTTTTGAGTTCCATGAACAGGGCTCCAATGTGGGAAAAAACAAAGGCCCGCGCGGTCTAGCCGGGCGAGCCAAAGGAGACAGATCGAAAAGATCAGTACAGTTTTTTGGGCAATTGCATGCTGCGAACGCGCTTGAAATGGCGTTTGACGGCAGCAGCTTTTTTGCGCTTGCGCTCGGCCGTGGGCTTTTCGTAGAACTCGCGAGCACGCAGCTCGGTGAGCAGGCCCAGTTTTTCGATGGTGCGCTTGAAGCGGCGCAGTGCCACATCGAACGGCTCGTTTTCTTTGACGCGGATGGTGGTCATTGTGTGAAAGAGGTTGGTTTTGGCAAAACCGAGATTATAGCCATGGCTAAGCCCGGCCCAGACTGGCGGCCAGTCCATGGGCACAAGCATGGGCGCTGGCCCAGGCCCACTGAAAGTTGTATCCCCCCAGCCAACCCGTGATGTCCACCACCTCGCCGATGAAGTAAAGCCCACTTTGGCGCGACTCCAAGGTCTGTTGAGACAGCTCGTTGGTGGCGACACCCCCCAGCGTGACTTCTGCCTTGGCATAACCTAAAGTACCGGCTGGCAGTACTTTCCAGGTTTGCAAGTGCTCAGATTTCTGCCGGATATAGGCGTCAGCGCATTCGGCCAAGGGCTTGCTGGCTTGGGCGTCACCGTCCAGCCAAAGGGAAGCCAAACGCTGCGGAATCAACTCGCCGAGGGCTTGGCTCAGGCTCAGTCGACTGCTGGTTTTAAGCGACATCAGCCACGGGTTGAGCGGGAGTTGCGGGAAAGCGTCGATTTCGATGGGATGGCCTGGCAACCATGCGTTGGAGATTTGCAAGATGGCAGGCCCGGACAAACCGCGGTGGGTGATCAAGACGTCATCCTCAAAGACCAGCGCCTTGCGGCCAGATCCAAAACGAACCCGTGCGGCAAACGACAAACCTGAACGTTCAGCCTGGCGCGTCCATTCCTGAGTGGGCATGCTCAAAGGCACCAAACCGGGTCGCGTGGGCTCGACCGCCAAGCCGAACTGACGGGCCAAGTCGTGGCCCAAGCCGGTGGCCCCAATGACTGGGATCGACAAGCCACCTGTGGCGACCACCACTGCGCGCGCATGGATCACGCCCGCATCGGTGTGAGCTTCGTAGGCGGCGCTCAGGTTGGGGTGGTGAATCAGTTGGTGCAATCGACAGGGTTGCAAGCGATCGACGCTGCCCCCCGATGGCCCTGCCTGACATTCATCCAGCAAAACCTGAATCACAGCAGACGCGGACTCGTCGCAAAACATCTGACCTTTGTGCTTTTCGTGAAAGCCCACGCCATGACGGCGCAGCAAATCCATGAAGTCGGCTGGCGTGTAGCGCGACAGGGCTGAGCGCGCGAAGCGGGGATTGCGCCCAAAAAAATGTTTGTCGGGCGCACTCAGGTCCAAGTCACGGTTGGTGAAATTGCATCGGCCACCACCTGAGATCCGAATTTTTTCAGCCAATTTTTCAGCATGGTCAAGCAAGACCACGCGCAGGCCTTTTTGGGCCGCAATCCCCGCGCAAAAAAGGCCGGCTGCGCCTGCGCCCAACACCAGCACATCGGCCTGGCGGCTCATTCGTTGGCGTACAAAAATTGGCTGATGGCCTGAGCCAATGCCTGGGGTTGGTCGTGGTGCATCATGTGGCCGCACTCTGCCAATTCCATGATTTGAAGTTGAGGCACGTGCGCGATGCGTTCGCGAAACTCATCCAAGGAATAACGGCCCTTCCACCAGGTGGCCATTTCATTGTGCTCAGCCAAGACGCACAGCGTGGGTGCGGTGATGGCCTCGTAAAGACAAATCATTTCGTCCACTTGATACAGGTGAGGGTTGACCACTTTGTGGGCCGGGTGACCCAGCAAGGCCCATTGCCCATCGGATGTGGGCTGAGCCCAATGGCTGGCGAGGAATTGGGCATGGTCCAGGCGCAAGCGTGGGTTGGTTTTTTGCAAGCGCTGAGCCACTGCGTCCAAACTGACGTAAGGCTTGAAATTGAGTTCGCCCGCATCCATGGCCTGCAAATCGTCCAGCCACTGCCGATAGCGTTGAGGGGCCATGCTGGGGCGGGTTCTTGGCATGCCAAACCCTTCCAGATTGATCAGGCGACGTACCCGCTCAGGCCTAGAACCCGCATACATCATCACCACGTTGCCCCCCATGCTGTGTCCCAATAAATCGATGGGTCCTTCGGCTTGGTAATGCCGGATGAGGGCATCCAGATCGGCCATGTAGTCGGGGAAAGAAAAATGATCGACGCCTTGCGCTTGGCTGAGTCCGAAGCCTCTTAGGTCGGGCGCAATCAGGTGATGGGTTTGGCTCAAGTGATCGACCATGAACTGAAACGAAGCCCCCACATCCATCCAGCCATGGAGCAACCACAAGGTGGGCTGTCCCGCCTTGGGTTGTCCCCAATGGCGCACGTGCAAAGGGGTGTGACGAACCGTCACGAATTCACTGTGGGAGGGGCGTTTGGCTTGGTACATTCATGCAATCATAAGAAATGCGCAGGAGGGGGCATGTCGCGCAAACTCAAAGAAGACCATTACGAGTCCATGTGCCAAGGACTTCACTGGCGAGTTCCAGCCCGATTCAACATGGCGCACGAATGCGCCACGCGTTGGGCCAGACACAGCGATGCGGCCCAGCGCATCGCCATCATCGAGCATGCACCGGGTGGCTTGCAACCCCGAGTCCACAGCTTTGCTCAGTTGCAAGGCGCAGCCGATGCCTTGAGCCATGTGTTGCAAGCCCAAGGGGTCCAAGTCGGTGACCGGGTGGCGATTGTGCTGCCCCAACGCTTTGAAACTGCGGTGGCCTACATGGCCGTTTTGCAGCTGGGCGCAGTGGCCATGCCCTTGTCGCAACTCTTTGGTCCCGATGCGCTGAGCCACAGGCTCAAAGACAGCGCAGCGGTGCTGGCGATTGTGGACGACTCCACGGTTGACGCGGTGGTTGGCGTGAGGCCCGAATGCCCCGATCTGCGCGCCTTGGTGGGTGTGGGTGAAGCGGCTCAGCGCTGCGACCTTGACTTTTACCGTGAAATTTCCCGTCATCAAGGCGGATTTGTGGCGGTAGCCACTCGGGCCGATGACCCTGCCGTGTTGATCTACACCAGCGGCACCACGGGGCCTCCCAAGGGTGCCTTGATTCCTCACCGGGCCTTGCTGGGCAACCTCACGGGATTTTTATGCAGCCAAAATTGGTTTGGCTTTGCGCAGCAGACAGAACGTCCGATACAGCCCCATGAGCTGCCACTCCACAGCGAGGCGGTGTTTTGGTCTCCCGCCGACTGGGCCTGGACGGGCGGCTTGATGGACGCATTGCTGCCTTCGCTTTATTTTGGACGTCCCATCGTGGCGTGGCGGGGGCGCTTCTCGCCCGATCTGGCGTTTGAAATCATTCAGCGCCACGGGGTGACGCACAGCTTTTTGTTCCCCACTGCCCTCAAGGCGATGATGAAAGCCTTTCCACACCCCAAGCAGCACTACCAGATCGGATTGCAGGCCATCATGAGTGCAGGAGAGGCCGTGGGCGACGCGGTCTTTAACTATTGCCGCGACGAGCTGGGCGTGGTGGTCAATGAAATGTTTGGCCAGACCGAGGTCAACTACATCGTGGGCAACTGAGCCATGAACGACCAACGCCGCCATGGGCTGGGCTATCCGGCCAAGCCGGGCAGCATGGGCAAGGGCTATCCTGGCCATCGGGTTGCCGTCATCGACGACCAAGGTCAGGAATGCCCGCCCGATGTGGTGGGTGAAGTGGCCGTGCACCGATTGGACAGACACGGCCACCCCGATCCGGTTTTCTTTCTGGGTTACTGGAACAACGAGTCGGCCACCCGAAAAAAATACACTGGCGACTGGTGCCGCACTGGCGATTTGGCGCACGCCGATGCCGACGGCTACCTCTGGTACCAAGGGCGGGCCGACGATGTGTTCAAGTCAGCGGGTTACCGCATCGGCCCCAGCGAAATCGAAAACTGTTTGGTCAAGCACCCAGCAGTGGCCAATGCGGCTGTGGTGCCCAAGCCCGATGCGGATCGCGGAGCACTGGTCAAAGCCTATGTGGTTCTCGCTGCGGGCCACATGCCCAGCGATGAATTGGTCCAGGCTTTGCAGCTTCACGTTCGAGGACAATTGGCGCCCTACGAGTACCCCAAGGAAATCGAGTTCATTGCCGAGTTGCCCATGACCACAACCGGCAAGGTCCAGCGAAGGGTCTTGAGGCTTCAGGAAGAAGAGCGCTTTGCCAAGGCTCATCCTGGAGCAACTCCTTCAATTTAAGAATCGAGCGAGAACATGGATGCATGGTTGATGGTGGCTTGGCTGGCAGTGGCTTATGCCTTGGGCTCAGTGTCTTTTGCGATTGTGGTGAGCCGATTCATGGGGCTTGACGATCCGCGCACCTATGGCAGCCAAAATCCTGGCGCCACCAATGTCTTGCGAACTGGCAATAAAAAAGCCGCTGCCCTGACCTTGTTGCTGGATGCCCTCAAGGGGTGGTTGCCCATTTGGGCTTTGCAATGGCTTGAACCCCTCGCTCCTCAATGGGGGGTTGCTGCAGTGGCCTTGGCGGCTTTTGTGGGCCATGTCTGGCCGGTGTTCTTCCGCTTCAAAGGGGGTAAGGGCGTAGCGACGGCTGCAGGCGTTTTGTTTGGCGTTCACCCCATTCTTGGTTTGGCCACAGCGGCTTCGTGGCTCATCGTGGCGGTGTTCTTTCGCTATTCGTCCTTGGCGGCCTTGTGTGCTGCGGTCTTTGCACCGTTTTATTTCGCCATCGGACAGGGCCTGGTGTGGCCAGCCAACCCGGAGTTATTGGGCGCATTGGTGATCATGAGCGCGGTGCTCATTCAGCGGCACAAAGACAACCTCAAGCGCTTGATCCGAGGGGAAGAAACCCGCATCGGTCAGAAAAAAACTAGTCCCTGAAGTTGTTGAAGCTCAGCGGCAGGTCGGCCATTTCTTTGCGAATCAGCGCCATGACGGCTTGAAGATCGTCGCGTTTGGCGCCGGTGACGCGAACCGATTCGCCCTGAATGGCCGCTTGCACTTTGAGCTTAGAGTCTTTGATGAGGCGCTGGATTTTTTTGGCGTCCTCACCCGCAATGCCGTTGCGCACCTTGACGACCTGTTTGACCTTGTCGCCCCCTGCTTTTTGCACGTCAGCGATGTCCAAAAACCGGATGTCCACACTGCGCTTGGTCAGCTTGTTGCGCAGGATGTCCAAGATTTGCTGCAACTGAAAATCGGCATCACCCGTCAAGGTGATGTCGAGTTCCTTGATGTCGATGCCCGCACTGGTTCCCTTGAAATCGAACCGGGTGGTGATTTCCTTGGCGGTGTTTTCTACGGCGTGGCGCACTTCAACGCCATTGGCTTCGCACACGGTGTCAAAAGAAGGCATGGTCGGTCTCCGTGGATGAGCGATGCGAGAATTCTCACATGATCGTGGAAATCAACCAGCCCCTTGGCGCACTGAATACTTTTGGAATCTCTGCCAAAGCCCACCGCATGGTGCGCATTCGCGCGGAATCCGATCTTCAGGCGGTGCTCGCTGATCCGCAATGGCATGAGGCTGCCAAGTTCATTTTGGGTGGGGGCAGCAACATCATCCTCACAGGCGATGTCAAAGCTTTGGTGCTCAAGGTCGAAATCATGGGGCGTCGCCTCGTGAGTGAGGACGACCAGGCTTGGGTGCTTGAGGCAGGAGCGGGTGAAAACTGGCACGAATGGGTGACGTGGACCTTGACCAATGGCTGGCCCGGCCTTGAAAACATGGCCATGATTCCTGGCACGGTGGGCGCTGCGCCCGTGCAAAACATCGGGGCCTATGGGGTCGAACTTCAAGACCGGTTCGAATCGCTGGATGCCGTGGACTTGCAAACTGGCAAAACCCTCACGCTCAAAGCGGAGCATTGTGGCTTCGGTTATCGGGATTCGGTGTTCAAGCATGGGGGTGCTGCGGATGCATCGCATGCCGATGTGGCGGAAGGCCCTTTGCGTGCATTGAGCCCCATGGGATTGGCCGGGCGCGTGCTCATCACGCGGGTGCGCTTCAGGTTGCCCAAGGCTTGGCGAGCCGACATCAGCTACTTGGACCTCGCACGCAAGGCCGAGGCCACCGGCATTGACTGCCCCGATGCAACAACCATTTTTGATTGGGTGTGCGAGATCCGCAGCGCCAAATTGCCTGATCCCAAAGTCTTGGGCAATGCGGGCAGTTTTTTCAAGAACCCCACCGTCACTGCAGAGCAATGCGCAGACATCATTGCCCGAGACCCCGGAGTGGTTCACTATGTGTTGGCCGATGGGCGATACAAGCTGGCCGCGGGTTGGCTGATTGATGCTTGTGGTTGGCGCGGCAAAACCATGGGCCATGCGGGCGTTTACGACAAACAGGCTTTGGTCTTGGTCAATCGGGGCGATGCCCAACACCCTTGTACGGGCGGTGAAGTCGTCACCTTGGCCAAAGCCATTCAGACCAGCGTGTACGAGCGCTTTGGCATCCGACTTGAAATGGAACCCGTTCTGGTTTGAACCCGCATCATGCCGTGGGGGCAAAGCCCATGAGCACGGCGCTCAGCGAGAGTAAACCCATCGCGATGGACATGGTCACCAGCCCTGCCACATAAGCCCCGTTAAAGCCCATTCGCGACGCCAGCACATACGCTGCAGATGCCGTGGGCACGGCAGAAAACACCATGAGCACCAGCGTTTGCAAGTCGTTCAGGCCCATAAAGAGAGACAGGCCGTAGGCCAAGAGCGGTGCAATCAAGTGTCTGAGGCTCAGCAGGCTCAACGTGAGCAGGCGGTTTTGTCCGAGCTGTTCCCACACCAGACCTGCGCCAGCAGCCATCAGGCCCAGCGGAATGGCGCTGGCGCCGACCTTGGACACAGCAGGTTCCAACCAAGCGGGAAATCGAAAGCCCAGCAGATTGGCCAACAGGCCGCCCACCGTTGCAATCACCAAAGGGTTGCGGGCGAGTTCGCGCAAAAAGCTTTGGTTTTGACCTTGTCGCACCATGGGCCAAACCGCACCCATGTTGTAGAGCGGCACGCAAAAGCCGATCAACACGGCCATGAGCAGCAAGCCAGGTGCGCCCGCAACGCGTTCAACCACTGCCAATGCAATGAAGGAATTGAAACGGAAACCCACTTGGGCTGCACCTGCAAAGTCGTGTGGCGACCAGTGCCGCGACAAGCTACTCAGGCGGGGCAGGTTGAGCACGATCAACATGCTGCAGATGGCAAACATCATGCCGGTGAGGGCGAATTGACCGTCTGACCAAGACAAGGGTGAGCGCGCCGTGGCGTGAAACAGCAGCACCGGAAACAGCACGAAATACACCAGGGTTTCGACGGGCTGCCAGATGCTGCGGTTCAAGGGAGTGAATCGGCACAGCAAATGGCCAAGCACGATGAGGGCAAAGTCAGGGATCAGCCATTGGGCAACGTTCATGCGCTAAGGATAGCCCAGAGCCCGTTCAGAGCTTGCGCCCCAAGGCACAATCTCTGCATGGACGCCAAGCCCGACCCCAATGAAATGCCCGATTGGGACCTCATTGCGCCACAGATCGAAGCCTTTGTGGCCGCGCTTTGGCTAGAGGATGGTTTGTCCGACAACACCCGCAACGCTTACCGCCGAGATCTGCAAGGCCTGGCCCAATGGTTGCATACAGAGGGCTTGCAATTGCTCGATGCCCAAAACCATCACTTTCAAGCCTATTTTGCGCACCGACACGAGAGCACAAAGGCCACGAGCGCCAATCGACGCCTGTCGGTGTTCCGTCGTTTTTTCCGTTGGGCCATGCGCGAACGGTTGATCGCTCAAGACCCCACGCTCAGCCTCTTGCACGCCAAGCGACCATTGCGGGTGCCGTCCAGTCTCACTGAAGCGCAGGTGGAAGCCTTGTTGGGCGCGCCATCGGTTGAAACGGCCTTGGGTCTGCGCGATAGAACCATGCTGGAGGTTTTGTACGCTTGTGGCCTCAGGGTCAGCGAACTCGTTGGGCTGAGGGTGCTCGATGTCAGCTTGCGCGACCAAGTGCTTCGCGTGCTGGGCAAAGGCAGCAAAGAGAGGCTGGTGCCCTTTGGTGAAGTGGCGGGCGATTGGGTCCAGCGTTATTTGGACAGCGCCAGACCCGAGCTGCTCAAGGGCGCAACAAGCGATGTGCTGTTTGTCACGCGCATGGGCTCAGGCATGACGCGAATGATGTTCTGGAAGCTGATCCACAACTACGCCTTGAAGGTGGGCATCACGCAAAAGGTGTCGCCCCACACGCTGCGCCATGCGTTTGCCACTCACTTGCTCAACCACGGTGCAGATTTGCGCTCGGTGCAATTGCTGCTTGGTCACGCCGACATTTCCACCACCACCATCTATACCCATGTGGCCAGGGAACGCCTGCGCCAACTGCACGCTCAGCATCACCCAAGGGCTTGATCAGCAGCCTGCCAGGCTTGCAACTCGGCATCGCTGAATCCGGCGCGGCGTCTGGACACCCAATTGAGTGGCGGTTTGAGGCGAGGGGCTCTGTGGGCCTTGAGCAAGTCGAGGTAAGCCTGTTCAGGGTTCAGCCCTTGCTGAGCACAACCCTCACGAAACCAGTGGTTGCCGATGGCCACATGGCCTTCTTCCTCGCGCAAGATGACATCGAGCACGGCAATGATTCGTTCAGCAATGGGCGTGCCGAGTTTGGCCAGTTTGGCTTGAATGAGGGGCGTCGCGTCCAGGCCTCGCGCCTCCAGTGTGCGTGGCACCAGCGCCATGCGAGCGAGCCAGTGGTCGGCCGTGGCTTCGCACATTTGCCACAAGCCATCGTGGGCCTCGAAATCGCCATAGGCATGGCCCAGATTGGCCAATTCGGCGCTGAGCATGTCGAAGTGCTTGGCTTCTTCTTGGGCCACGCGCCACCAATCCAAGTAATAGCCCACAGGATGGCCCGGGAAACGCCAGACCGCATCGAGGGCAAGGTTGATGGCGTTGAACTCGATGTGGGCAATGGCATGGACCATGGCCGCAAGCCCCCGCTCGGTGTTGACCGAACGCTGGGGCATGGCTTGGGCAGGCTTGAGGACAGGACGCTCTGGTCTGCCTGGAACAGGCGCTACCGGGCTCAGCACCGCCTGGGTGTGGCAGTTCATGTCCTCAGGATGTGCAAGCCGCACACCCCGCGCTTTTTCAACGGGGTCGCTGATGCAAATCCAGTGCAGGGCAAGTTGTCGCAAGTCCATCCCTACAATTGTAGAAAGCAAACTCTTGAGGCGAATGCAACATGGCGCTGTACCAACTCGATGACATTTCTCCCCAGGTGGACGACACCGCATGGATTGCCCCATCGGCCCAAGTCATGGGCGCGGTTCACCTGCATGCCCACAGCAGCGTTTGGTTTGGCGCTGTGATCCGTGGCGACAACGAACCGGTCACGGTTGGTGAAGGCAGCAACATTCAGGATGGCGCCATGCTGCATTCCGACTATGGCTTGCCGCTCACAGTGGGCAAAAACGTCACGGTGGGCCATAAGGTCACACTGCACGGTTGCCAGATCGGTGACAACACCTTGATCGGCATGGATGCGGTGGTCCTCAATGGCGCGGTGATTGGTAAAAACTGTGTGGTGGCCGCAGGCTCATTGGTCACCGAAGGCAAATCCTTTCCCGATGGCTCCATGATCATGGGCAGCCCCGCCAAAGCGGTTCGCGAACTCGAACCCGCCTTCATCGAACGCATTGAGAAAAGCGCCAAAAGCTATGTGGCCAATGCCCAGCGCTTTGCCAAAGGCCTCAAGCGCATCGATTGAACGACATGGCCGAATTGCACAAGTTTTTGTTCGAAGGTTTGCCGGTTCGCGGCATGCTGGTTCGCCTCACCGATGCGTGGCAAACCGTGTTGGCCAGAAGGGCTCAAAACCCACAAACTGGGGCTTATCCTCCTGAGTTGGTCTCGACTTTGGGCGAGATGGCGGCGGCAGCGGTTTTGTTCCAGTCCAACATCAAATTTGATGGGGCTTTGGTGTTGCAACTGCAAGGCGATGGCCCTTTGAAATTGGCGGTGGTCGAGGTGCAACCCGATTTGCAGTTCCGCGCAACGGCCAAGGTGATCGGTTCGGTCGAAGGGCTGACTGGATTGAGCGCTCTGGCCAATCCTGGTGGCACTGGGCGCTGCGCCATCACGCTGGACCCCGCGCGAAGACTGCCCGGACAACAACCCTATCAGGGCATGGTGCCTTTGCATGGCGACAGGGGTGAGCCCATTGATCGGGTTCAGGATGTGTTGGCCCACTACATGTTGCAAAGCGAACAGCTGGACACCACCCTGGTGCTGGCCGCCAACAGCGAGGTGGCCGCTGGGTTGCTGATTCAACGCCTGCCCATGCAAGGCGAGGTCAACTTGGCGGGCCGCCAGCTGGTGGTTGACGAAGACCAAATTGGCCGCAACGAGGACTACAACCGAATTGCTTTGCTGGCCGCCAGCCTGAAAACCGAAGAGCTGCTCACCCTACAAGCCGACGACATCTTGCACCGTTTGTTCTGGGAAGAGCCGGTGTTGCGATTCGAGCCCTTGATGGGCGATGAAGGCCCTCGCTTCGCCTGCCGATGCAGCCGCGAGCGCGTCAGCAGCATGTTGCGAAGCCTGGGCCCTGAAGAGTCTCAAGCCGCGCTGGCTGAACGCGGGAAAGTTGAGGTCGGTTGTGATTTCTGCGGCCAGCAGTATCGATTTGATGCGGTCGATGTGGCGCAGTTGTTTGCACAAGGCAATGGGCAGATCCAATCCAGCCCTGACGCCTGGCAATGAGCTTGAGCTCAGCTTTAGCGATTGATTTGAACAAAGATCTCGTTGGGCTTGACCATGCCCAAGCCAGCACGGGCTCGCTCTTCGATCATCTCCAAGCCATCGGTGAGGTCGGCCAATTCAGCGCGTGAACGGGCAATCACCAATTCAGCCTGTTCGTTTTGGCGAACATGAGCGATCAACTGTTCTTCAAGCTGCCAAACCATGGGCAAGCTGCCACGGCCCAGCCACAACTGGCCCTGGAGCAGGGCCAGCAAAATGGCAAGTACAAAAGTCGCGCGACGGGTCATGGTGCTCATGGGGCTCATTCTGCGCCGAATCAGCGCAAGTTGTAAAACGCATCGCGTCCAGGGTACTGGGCAATGTCGCCGAGGTCTTCTTCGATGCGCAGCAACTGGTTGTATTTGGCCATGCGGTCAGAGCGGGACAAGGAACCGGTTTTGATCTGACCCGCATTCGTACCCACAGCGATGTCGGCAATCGTGCTGTCTTCGGTTTCCCCTGAGCGGTGGCTGATGACGGCGGTGTAACCGGCGCGCTTGGCCATTTCAATGGCGGCAAATGTCTCGGTGAGTGTGCCGATTTGGTTGATCTTGATGAGGATGGAGTTGGCTATGCCTTTGTCGATGCCTTCTTTCAAGATCTTGGTGTTGGTCACAAAGAGGTCGTCGCCCACCAATTGAATCTTTTTGCCCAGGCGATCGGTCAGGTGCTTCCAGCCGTCCCAATCGCTTTCACCCATGCCGTCTTCAATGCTCACGATGGGGTATTTGTCCACCCAGGTGGCCAGCATGTCGGTCCACTGTCCTGCATCTAGCACCAGGTTCTCGCCGCTCAGGTGATAGCGACCCTCTTTGTGGAATTCGCTGGCCGCACAGTCCAAACCCAGCGCCACTTGTTCGCCAGGCACATAACCCGCTTTTTCAATCGCCTTGAGGATGAGTTGCAAAGCCGCTTCGTGGCTGGGCACATTGGGCGCAAAGCCACCTTCGTCACCCACGGCAATGCTCATGCCTTCGTCGTGCAAGATGGACTTCAGGGCATGAAAAACCTCAGCGCCATAACGCAGGGCTTCGCGAAAGTTTGGCGCGCCCACGGGGATGATCATCAACTCTTGCAGGTCCAAGTTGTTGTTGGCGTGCGCGCCGCCATTGACCACGTTCATCATGGGCACAGGCATTTGCATGCCGTTCATGCCACCAAAGTAGCGGTAGAGGGGCAAGCCGGCTTCTTCAGAGGCAGCGCGGGCCACGGCCATGGAAACGGCAAGCATGGCGTTCGCACCCAAACGACCTTTGTTGTCGGTGCCGTCCAAGTCGATCAGGGTTTTGTCCAAAAAAGCCTGCTCGCTGGCGTCAAGGCCCAGCACGGCTTCAGAGATTTCGGTATTGATGTGATCCACGGCCTTGATCACGCCCTTGCCCAAGTAACGGCTCTTGTCGCCATCGCGCAATTCGATGGCTTCACGGCTGCCGGTGGAAGCGCCAGAAGGCACGGCCGCACGGCCCATGGTGCCGCTTTCCAGCAAAACGTCGCATTCCACGGTGGGATTGCCCCGGCTGTCGAGGATTTCGCGGCCGACGATGTCAACAATTGCGCTCATGAGATTTCCTTGGAAGAAGTCGATAAAAGAATGCGTCCCCACACCAGCAACCACGACAGGGCGCCCAGGCTTAGGGACATGTAGATGGCGACCCAATCCTGTTGGGGATCAAAGTCGTTAAGAAAACGCACGGCCATCCAATTGAACTGGGCCACGAGCAGCGGCACCATCACCATGGTGGCCACCGCTTGTAGCCAGTGGACAGCTTGACGGCTCATGTGAATTGCGCTTCCAGCAAAGGGCGGGACTTGGTGACGCGGTCGAGTTCGACCAGCGAAGCCAACAAGGCCTTCATGTGGTGCAGGGGCACTGCGTTGGGGCCATCGGACCAAGCCTCTTGAGGTTTTGGGTGGGTTTCCATGAAAAGACCCGCCACGCCAGCAGCCACACCGGCACGCGCCAACACCGGCACCATCTCGCGTGCGCCGCCGCTGCTGGTGCCTTGGCCGCCAGGCTTTTGAACCGAATGGGTGACATCAAACACCACAGGCGCACCGCTGTGGCGCATTTCAGCCAGACTGGTCATGTCGGCCACCAGGTTGTTGTAGCCAAAACTCACGCCGCGCTCGCAAGCGAGAAAGCGGTCTTCAGACAGGCCTGCTTCGCGCGCAGCGCTGCGGGCTTTGTCGATCACATTTTTCATGTCCCAAGGCGCAAGAAATTGGCCCTTCTTGATATTCACGGGCTTACCGCTTTGCGCCACAGCGCGGATGAAGTCGGTTTGTCGGCATAAAAAAGCCGGGGTCTGCAACACATCAACCACGCTGGCCACAGCTTGCACTTGTGATTCATCGTGCACATCGGTCAAGATGGGCAGATTAAGTTGCTGGCGAACTTGATCCAAGATGTTGAGCCCGGCGTCCAGACCAAGTCCCCGCTTGGAATCGCCTGAGGACCGGTTGGCTTTGTCAAAAGACCCTTTATAAATAAGAGGGATGCCCAAGGGTTCGCAGGCTTCTTTGAGCTGACCGGCCACATCCAGTGACATTTGCAGGCTTTCAATGGAACAGGTACCGGCAATCAGGAAAAACGGCCGATCCAAGCCCACCTCAAACCCACACAGTTTCATGCCACCACCTTGAGTGCAGGCTTGACCGACTGGTGCGTCATCGCGGCGCGGACAAAGGCATTGAAGAGGGGATGGCCGGCCCAGGGCGTGGACTTGAATTCGGGGTGGAACTGCACGCCGACAAACCAGGGGTGAGTGCTCTGTGGCAACTCGACAATCTCGGTGAGTTGTTCGCGCTGGGTCAGCGCCGAGATGACCAAACCGGCCATGCGCAACTGATCGAGGTAGTTCACATTGGCCTCGTAGCGATGGCGGTGGCGCTCAGTCACCACGTCGCCATAAATTTGGTGCGCCAGCGTGCCTTTGGCCACATCGGCATTTTGGGCGCCGAGTCGCATGGTGCCCCCCAAGTCAGAGTTTTCGCTTCGGGTGTGAACATGACCTGCAGCGTCTTTCCATTCGGTGATGAGGGCAATCACAGGATGCGCCGTTTCAGGGTCGAATTCGGTGGAGTTGGCCCCTTTGAGGCCAGCCACGTGGCGGGCGTATTCAATGGTCGCCACTTGCATGCCCAAACAAATGCCCAAGTAGGGCACTTTGTGCTCGCGGGCAAAACGGGCCGTGGCGATCTTGCCTTCGATGCCGCGTTTGCCAAACCCGCCCGGAACCAAAATCGCGTCAAAGCGCGAGAGTTTTTCGGTGGAGCCTTCTTCCAGGGTTTCTGAATCGATGTGTTCGATGCGAACCCGAACATGGTTTTGCAAACCAGCGTGCTTGAGGGCTTCGTTCACCGATTTGTAGCTGTCGGTGAGTTCCACATATTTACCCACCATGGCGATGTGAACTTCACCTTGGGGATTTTCGGTTTCGTGAACCAGGTCGTCCCAGCGTTTGAGGTTGGAAGGCGGCGTGTTGAGTTTGAGCTTGTCGCAGATGAGGCCATCGAGGCCTTGCTCATGCAGGACGCGCGGCACTTTGTAGATGGTGTCCACGTCGGGCATGGAGATCACGCCCCATAAGGGAACGTTGGTGAACAGAGAAATTTTTTCGCGCTCGTCGTCGGGAATGTAGCGGTCAGCACGGCACAGCAAGGCATCGGGCTGAATCCCGATTTCGCGCAGTTTTTGGACCGTGTGCTGGGTGGGCTTGGTCTTGAGTTCGCCGGCTGTGGCGATCCAGGGCAAATAGGTGAGGTGTACAAATGCAGCGTTGTTGGGGCCAAGGCGCAAGCTCAGCTGGCGCACGGCTTCCAAAAAGGGCAGGGATTCAATGTCACCCACCGTGCCACCGATTTCAACAATGGCCACATCGACGGCGTCTGGCGTGTCCATTCCTGCGCCACGTTTGATGAAGGCTTGGATTTCATTGGTCACATGAGGAATGACCTGAACCGTTTTACCCAGGTAGTCGCCGCGGCGTTCTTTCTCAAGAACCGACTTGTAAATTTGACCTGTGGTGAAGTTGTTGCTCTTATTCATCCGCGTGGTGATGAAGCGCTCATAGTGGCCAAGGTCCAAATCGGTTTCAGCGCCATCGTCGGTGACGAAAACTTCGCCGTGCTGGAAGGGCGACATGGTTCCCGGGTCCACATTGAGGTAGGGATCGAGCTTGATGAGGGTGACTTTGAGGCCTCGCGATTCAAGGATCGCAGCGAGCGAGGCTGAGGCGATTCCCTTGCCAAGGGAGGACACCACACCGCCAGTGACGAAGACGAATTGGGTCATGTCGTGTTGGGGCGTCAGCCCCCTGTGAGGTGGTAAACGGAAATTATAGGAGGCTCGGGCTCTGCTACATTGCGCCCATGCAGGAATTGAAGGGTCGCCATCTGGTGCTGGGTTTGAGCGGTGGAATCGCTTGTTTCAAGTCCGCCGAGCTTTGCCGCGCCCTGACCAAGGCCGGTGCCACGGTCCAAGTGGTGATGACCGAAGCCGCCGAGCATTTCATCACGGCCACCACCTTGCAGGCCTTGTCGGGCCGTTCGGTTTATGTCTCTCAGTGGGACACGCGCGAAGCCAACAGCATGGCCCACATCAACCTCAGCCGTGAGGCTGACCTCATCCTCATTGCCCCAGCCAGCGCCGATTTCATGGCCAAGTTGCTCCATGGCAGGGCCGATGATCTGCTCAGCTTGCTGTGTTTGGCGCGGCCACGTGAATCTGTGGCGCTCATGTTGGCCCCAGCCATGAACCGCGAAATGTGGCATCACCCCGCTACCCAGCGCAACGTGGACCAACTCAAGGCAGATGGAGCTTGGGTTTTGGGGGTGGGCGAGGGCGACCAGGCTTGTGGCGAAGTGGGCGATGGGCGCATGCTCGAACCGCATCAATTGCTTGCCGAGGTCGTTGCACATTTCCAGCCCAAACACTTGGCAGGCCGCAGGGTGCTCATCACGGCAGGCCCTACCTTTGAGCCGATTGATCCGGTTCGTGGCATCACCAATCGATCCAGCGGAAAAATGGGTTTTGCCATTGCTCAGGCTGCCCGCGAAGCCGGTGCCGAGGTGACCGTCGTGGCCGGCCCAGTTGCTCTGGATACCCCTCATGGGGTCAAACGGGTCAATGTGACCACCGCTGTCGAAATGGATCAGGCTGTCGCCCAACTCGAAGCGGCCCACGACGTCTTTGTGGCCACAGCTGCGGTGGCCGATTGGCGCGTGGCCCAAGTCAACACCGAAAAGATCAAGAAGTCAGCTGACGCCCGCGTGCCGTCCTTGAGTTTTGTGGAGAACCCCGACATCCTTGCCCGTGTGGCCGCCAGCGACAGGGCGCGCCGTGGCGACTTGTACTGTGTGGGATTTGCCGCAGAAAGCCATGACTTGCTGGCTAATTCCCAAGCCAAACGCCTGCGCAAAGGCGTGCCCATGCTGGTGGGCAATCTTGGACCTGCCACTTTTGGTCAGGACGACAACCGCTTATTGGTCATTGATGACCACGGTGCCACAGAGTGGCCGCAAGCCAGCAAGATTGATCTGGCTCGCCAATTGGTGGCCCATATTGCGCAACGGCTGCCTGTGCGCCATCTTCTAAAGGACCCACATGATTGACCTTGCCGTGAAAATCTTGGATGAGCGTTTGCGCGACCAGTTGCCCAGCTACGCCACACCCGGCAGTGCGGGCTTGGATTTGCGCGCCGCCATCGATTCACCTCGTGTGATCGAGCCGGGTCAGGCCGAGCTCATTCCCACGGGCCTGGCAATCCATCTTGCAGACCCCGCATTTGCCGCTTTGATCTTGCCTCGGTCAGGTTTGGGTCACAAACACGGCTTGGTGCTGGGTAATTTGGTGGGGCTCATTGACAGCGACTACCAAGGGCAATTGATGGTGAGCGCATGGAATCGAAGTCAAGTGGCCTACGCCCTGCAACCCCTGGAGCGATTGGCCCAACTGGTCATCGTGCCGGTGGTTCAGGCGCGCTTTCAGGTGGTTGACGAATTCAAGGCCACCACCGAGCGAGGTGCCGGAGGCTACGGCTCAACCGGCGTTGCTTGAGCAAGGGCTCGGTCTTCAGGTTCTTCAGGTTCTTCAGGCCCTTCAGGACCATCAAGGCTTTAATGCAGCTTGTCTGAATCAGAGCCTGATGCTGAAGCATCCACTCGGAAAAAGCCCTGCCCCACACTGCCTTTTTCAATTTCATCTTCCGAGGCAGGGCGCACGGCATGGATGCCCAATTCAATCTGCAAGGCCATGCCCGCTAGCGGATGGTTGCCATCGAGCACCACGTGATCGGGGTACAAATCAGAAACCGTGAACAGCGCGTCGATGGGGGCTTGTGGATTGCATCCCAAGGGCAGCGACCGACCCTCTAGGGTCATGCCCACTTCCAAATCCTTGGGAAAGAGTTTGCGCAATTCCAGAAAAACCAGTTGCTCGTCATAGTCACCAAAGGCCTCCTGAGGCTGCAAGCGAACCAGCGTTTTTTCACCGGCCTGCAGGCCCAACAGGGCTTCTTCAAGTTTGGGCAACAAGTCATGACCGCCGACAAAAAAATCAATCGGATCTTGGGTCTCGTCCAGCACTTCGCCTTGGGCATCGCACAAGGTCCAAGTCAGGCCGACCACACAGGGTTTGGAGATGTTCATGGGGGACAATTGTCTCAGCAAGCGCATTCAGGAGAAATCAGTGAACTGGACCCTTCAATGGGGCAAGATGACCCAGGCCCGTTTCATGTCCCAGCATTGGCAGCAAAGCCCATTGTTGATTCGACAGGCGTTTGCCGATTTCAAACCCATTTTGAGCCCCCTGCAACTCTTTGATCTGGCCGCCCATGAGGACGTGGAATCTCGTCTGGTGCGCCAATCGGACCAAGGGCAGTGGTCGGTGGTACACGGTCCTTTCAGTCGGCGTCAATTGCCCAGTACCCGCAAAAGCCGGTGGACCTTGCTGCTGCAGGGCATGGATTTGCACCACGATGACTTGAGCCGACTCATGCGGGCTTTTCGCTTTGTGGGTGAGGCGCGCCTCGATGACCTCATGATTTCTTATGCCAGCGATGGCGGAGGCGTGGGGCCTCATCTGGACAACTACGACGTTTTTTTGTTGCAAGCCCATGGCGTTCGCGAGTGGCGCATCGGCCCAGTCAAACGCATCCAATGGGAAGGGGGCGCACCGCTCAAACTGCTCAGGCAGTTCAAGCCCGAACAGGTCCTGACCCTTCATCCAGGTGACATGCTGTATTTGCCCCCTGGTTATGGGCACGATGGCGTGGCGGTTGGTTCAGACTGCATGACGTATTCCATCGGATTTCGCGCTCCCACCCAGGGCGAGTTGGCGCGGCAAGTTTTGCAACGCCATCTGGAAGCCGAAGTCAGCGATGCCATGGACGAGTTGGCCCAAGGTATTCGCTATTCCGACAAAGGCATGAAGGCCACCACACAGCCTGGCCGCATTCCTCAGGCCCTGACGCAATTTGGCAGGCATGCCATCACTTCGCTGCTCACTCAAGCCGAGGACTTCGACCTGGCCATGGGTGAGGTGCTGACCGAGCCCAAACCTAGGGTCTGGTTCCAAGCGCGACCGGGGGCACGATTGGGCGCATGCCGCCTAGATGGTCGCAGCCGAATGCTGTGGAACGACACCCACGTTTTTTTGAATGGAGAAGCCTGGAGGGCCAAGGGAGACGATGCGCGTCTGTTGCGCGAATTGGCCGATCGAAGGGAACTCAGTGCCGCCCAAGTTCGTGGGGCTTCAACGGCGCTCAGGGCTTTGCTGACCGACTGGCTCAGGCAGGGTTGGCTTCAACCCCTTGGCCAATCCTGAACACAGCTCAGGCCTCGCCCGTTCATGAAATATTTACAATTCTTTTACTGAAAAACTAGGATTAACCCTTAGGCTTACCGAGTTTGCTGATCAAGCAAGCGCCGTGGCGTCAAAACCCGGTTGATCAACTGATGATGAACTTTCCTTAAAGGATTAAAAATGAAAAAGTCACTGCTTTTGGCAACGATTCTGGCTGCTGCTTTGGCCGCTTGTGGCAAGACCGAAGCTCCTGCCCCCGCACCCGCACCCGCTCCCGCTCCCGCCGCTGCACCTGCTGACGCCGCTCAGCAACCCGCAGCTGCTCCCGCTGCTGCACCTGCTGACGCTGCTCAGCAACCCGCAGCTGCTCCCGCAGAACAGAAGAAGCCCTAATTTTTAGGCTGAACTGTTAAAAAGCCACCCAGTTAATGGGTGGCTTTTTTCATGCCCAATCGATTGGGCAGGTTAAAAAGGTAATTTAAGCGGGTTGCACTGAATACCAGGGCGTGGTTTCGTTGGCCGAGGCCACATGCACTTCAACGGGGCGATTGCCCAGCACCTGGTCCAGCGCTTGTCTGGCCAGCTCGGGCGAGTTGTTGCGCTCGCTCAGGTGAGCAGCCAGAACCAAAGCCAAGCCCGAGTGCCAAACCTGCCCCAGCAATTCGGCAGAGGCGGCGTTAGAGAGATGGCCCAAGCGGCCGGAAATCCTGGACTTCAGAAAAGCGGGGTAGGCCGACTGCGCCAATAAGTCGGTGTCGTGATTGGTTTCCAGCATCAATGCGTGACAGCCTTGAAGGCAGTCGATCACATGGTCGCTGGCATGCCCCAGGTCTGTCACCACCCCCAGCCGAGCTGCCCCATCGGTGCAGGTCAGCTGCAAGGGCTCTCTGGCATCGTGGGGCACGGTGAAGGGGTGGATCTCCAAGCTGCCAATGCCAACTGGGCAAGCATCGTGAATCCATTGAATCCGCTCATCGCTCAGCCCCCAGCTTGGTGCATCGCAGGCCAGCCAAGTGCCGTGGCTGATGCACAGCATGGCCTCACAGCGCTGCATCACGGCCTTGGTTTGGCCAATGTGATCGGCGTGCTCGTGAGTGATGAACAAGGCGTCCATATCGGACAGCCCCAGCCCCAATGTGCTTAGTCGTTTTTCGAGTTCTTTAACGCCAAGACCACAATCGACCAAGATGCGGGTCGAATGGTTCTGGTCGCTGGCTTCGATGAGCGTGGCATTGCCGCTGCTGCCACTGGCCAGATTGGCAAATCGAAGCACGGTTACTGCAAAGATTCCAGCAACTTGTTGAGGATGTTTTTCGCGCCCTCGCTTGAGTCGGCTTGCCCCAAATTGTTCTGAACTTGGATTGCGGTCTTTCCCGCTTGATCGGTCAGCACGATTCTGAATTCAGAAGGGAACTGAGGCTTTTCAGACCTGGAGAATAACTTTTTCAAAAGGCCTGGTTCTTCCCTAACACGAGGGTCGATGTAGCGAAGGTAGTAAATGCCGCGGGTGGCGTCACGGTCTTGAATCGTGAAGCCTGAACGGTCCAGTGCGAGGCCAACGTGCCTCCAACCTAGGGTGATGGTCTGTTGGTAAACCAGGGTTTCCTGACCATTCTTGGTTTCAAGCTGGGCTTGTTGGACAGCTTGATTCGAAACCATGGCCTGCTGAGCTGCCTCAGGAGAGGACCCCAGCTTGACCATGATTTGACGAAGAAATTCAGTTTCTAAAAAGGGATCGGAATCTCGGCCCTGCCATTTGGTGGTCACCTTGTCAAAACTGTTGTAGACCTCTTCAATGCCACGGTGAGAAACAAAAACATCAACACCTTGATCGGTGCGTTCTATGCGGGTTCGGAATTTATCTTTTTCGCCGGTCGAGGCCAGCGCATCAAACACACGTCCCAGCGATTTGCGCACAAAGTCTTGAGGCAATTTGGCGCGGTTTTCAGCCCAATCCGTTTCCAAAATGCCAGCCTGAGGATTTTCGGTCACATAGGTGAATCCGTTGTCTAGCCAGAATGCACGGATCACTGGCCAAACTTTTTCTGCGGGCTGTTTGACGCTGATCCACGCCAACTTGCCATCGCGCTTGAAGGTGACTCCTCCCACCTCTGAAGGGGCAAGTTGCTGCCCGGTTGTGGCTTGACCTTGACCCACCTGATTGGCGCTGACCACCTGACCGGGAATGGCATAGCGATTCTGTGCATTGGGCAATTTGTTTAAGTCGGGCGGGATGTCAAGGCGTGTGTCGGCAGTTTTGGGTCCGCCGTAATCCGTTGGGCTGGTTGAAACCTGAGACGTGCCGCAGGCGCTGAGGCCGGCGCACAGCACAAGCGATGACAGTCGGACAAACAAAGGGGTACGAATGAATTTCATGGTGTTGTGCAATCAGAGTAGGCCGCCAGATTTCAACGCTTGCTCTACCGTGGCGTGATGTGAGGCGGACAAAGGGGTGAGAGGCAACCTCAAGTGCCCCCCACACAGGCCCATGCGCTGCATGGCCCACTTGAGCGGAATGGGGTTGGCTTCAACAAACAAATGTTTGTGAACAGGCATCAGTTTCTTTTGAATGGACATGGCGGTCTCGCGGTCGCCCTTGATGGCCGCAACGCACAGTTCGTGCATGGCCTTGGGCGCAATGTTTGCCGTCACGCTGATGTTGCCTTGACCGCCACAAAGCATCAGGGCCACTGCTGTGGGGTCATCGCCAGACAAGACCGAAAAGCCCTTGGGCACATCGCGAATGAGCCAAATGGCGCGCTCGAGATTGCCTGTGGCTTCTTTGATGCCGATGATGCCTGGAACCTGAGCCAAGCGGAGCACGGTGTCGTGCTGCATGTCGGCCACGGTGCGGCCCGGCACGTTGTAGAGCACCATGGGCAGGTCTACGGCCTCGGCAATGGCCTTGAAATGCTGGAACAGGCCTTCTTGTGAGGGCTTGTTGTAATAGGGAACCACTTGCAGTTGGCAATCAGCGCCCACCTTTTTGGCAAAGCTGGCCAGTTCGATGGCCTCTGCGGTGGAGTTGGCACCGCAGCCTGCCATGATGGGGCGACGGCCCTTGGCCTGCTCGACAGCCACGCGAATGATCTCGCAGTGCTCGTCCACGTTGACCGTGGGCGATTCGCCGGAAGTTCCCACCACGCAGATGCAGTCTGTGCCTTGTTCGATGTGCCAGTCGATGAGTTTTCTGAGGTTGGGGTAGTCCACGCTGCCGTCATCGTGAAAGGGCGTGGCCAAAGCCACAATGCTGCCGGAGATGCTGATCATGTCGGTTTCCTCAAGGAAGATTGATTCTAGCGATTCGATGCCGGGCTCAGACGGTGAGGACTTTTTAGCGCAACCTCAAGCTTTTCATGGCTCAATCGCGCAAGAGGTCGTCTAAAGGCTCGGCAGGATTCGCCACAGGAGGATGAACGGCAATGCGCTGAACCTGGCGCACAGGGTGATCCAGCAACCCTTGCTCAAAAGCCACCACATGCCAGGAAGCAAATGCTTCAAGCAATTCGCCGGGCTTGAGCAAAAAGGCATCGCGACTGGGTTTGCCAAAGCGGGCATTGCCCCAAGCAAAGGTCTCGTGGATCAGCCATCCCCCAGGTTTGACCGCTGTCTTGAGCACGGGCCACAGTTCACGCCATAGGTAGTTGGTGACCACCACCGCATCGAATTGGCGGCCCTTGAAAGGCCAAGGCTCAGTGCCCGACTCCAGATCGACTTTGAAGGTGTCGCCCCAGGCAGAGGCCACTTCAAGTGCTTGGGCGTCTCTATCGATGCCGGTCACGCGGTGGCCGTGTTCGTTGAGCCAGCGCATGTGACGCCCCGTGCCGCAGGCCACATCGAGCACATCAAAGCCTTTGGGCCAATGGCGGGCAAAGCGCAAGACCCAATCTGAAGGTGGTGCGCTGGCGTGCATGGAAAGCTGAACCTCAACCCCTGGTGCTCAGAAGCAAGCCCACACCTGATTGGTGAGAGCGATGAGCACGTCGGGTTGAAAGTGAAACAGAAAGACCAGACCAAGCACCAAGGCCATGACCAAACCGATCAGGGTTTTGAGCCAAAGTGAAGGTGGATTCATGGTGCCGGGTCTTCAGGCCTGAGCGGCCAAGTTTGGATTGGAATTGGGGCGTGCAATCGCTTGTTCTTTCACCGGCCAGTTCACGATGGCGGCAAAGACGCCAAGCGCAATCGACAAATACCAAACGATGTCGTAAGAGCCGGTTTTATCGTAGAGCAAACCGCCCAGCCAAACGCCCATGAACGAACCCACTTGATGGCTGAAAAACACAAAGCCACCCAGCATGGACAAATGGGCCACACCAAAGATCTGGGCAATCGTCGCATTGGTAGGAGGCACGGTCGACAACCACAGCAGGCCCATGGCAGCAGAAAAGACATAAACGCTCACAGGGCCCACAGGTGCAAGGAGGAAGCACACGATGACCAAGGAGCGCATGATGTAAATGAAGGAAAGGATGCGGGGCTTGGACAGCCTTTGACCAGCCCAACCCGCGATGTAAGTGCCAAACACATTGAAGAGTCCCACCAAGGCCAGCGCCGTGCTGGCCACCTGAGGCTCCTGCCCCAGGTCTTTCAAGTAACTGGGCAAGTGAACGCCAATGAAAACCACTTGGAACCCACAAACGAAATAGCCCGCCATGAGCAATTGAAAGCTGCGGTACCCGAAGGCTTCACGCAGGGCGGAGCCAATCGATTGGCGTTGCGTCACCGTTGAGATGACTTGCATGTTTTCTTTCAAACCAAAGGCCAGCGGAACAGCAACTAAGGCCATGGCGGCCAAGGCCCACAAGGCCATGTCCCAGCCCAGATGGGCAATCAGCCAACCTTCAGTGGGCACCATCAGAAACTGACCAAACGAACCAGCGGCTGCAGTGACACCCATGGCCCATGAGCGTTTGTCGGCACTGATGTTGCGGCCGATCACGCCGTACACCACGGCATAGGTGGTTCCGGCCTGCGCCATGCCCACCAACACACCTGCGGTGAGTGAGAACACTTGGGGAGAGGTGGATTGCGCCATGCCAGCCAAGCCCAGCGCGTAGGCGATGGCACAGACCACGATCACCCGAAAAGCGCCAAAGCGGTCGGACAACATGCCCGAAAAAATGCCAGCCAGGCCCCAGGTGATGTTTTGCACCGCTATGGCCATTGAAAAGTCTTCTCTCAGCCAGCCTCGGTCGCTGGTGATGGGTTGAAGCCACAAGCCAAAGCCGTGGCGAATGCCCATGGCCAGCGTCACGATGAGGGCGCCGCAGATGAGGACTTGCCACATGGGCAGTGCATGAGGGTGAGAACGATTAGGCATGTTGCAACTGTATCCGCTTGTGAATGTCTTTGTATTCACTGTCCTCCTAAACCCCCATGACTACAATTCGCGCCCATGTCGACCAAACGAAATGAATACGCCGAGAGTGCCATTCGCGTACTCAAAGGCTTGGAGCCGGTCAAGCAACGACCCGGCATGTACACCCGCACGGACAATCCTCTGCACATCATTCAGGAGGTGCTGGACAACGCTGCCGATGAAGCGCTCGCTGGTTTTGGCAAGCGCATCACCGTGGTCTTGCACACCGATGGATCGGTGAGCATTGAAGACGATGGCCGAGGCATTCCTTTTGGCTTGCACCCCGAAGAAAAAGCGCCTGTGGTGGAGTTGGTCTTCACCCGTTTGCACGCCGGTGGCAAATTCGACAAAGGCCAAGGCGGGGCCTACAGTTTTTCTGGCGGCTTGCACGGTGTGGGCGTGAGCGTCACCAACGCCTTGTCCAACCAATTGCAAGTCACGGTTCAGCGCGACGGCCAAGTGGCCAGCCTTACCTTTGCCCAAGGCGATGTGGTCAAACCTTTGGCCATCCGCAAAGCCGAAGCGGGTGAAAAGCGCAGCGGAACATCGGTTCGGGTGTGGCCCAACCCCAAGTACTTTGAGTCTTCGCAATTGCCCATGACCGAGCTGGTGCATTTGTTGCGCAGCAAGGCCGTGCTCATGCCGGGCGTGGTGGTCAGCTTGCTCAATGAAAAAACCAAAGACCATCAGCAATGGCAATACAAAGGTGGTCTCAAAGACTATTTGCTTCAGACCCTGGATTCGGAATTGCTCATCCCCGAGTTCGAAGGCGAGGGCCGCGCCGATGCGCAGCACGAATCCTTTGCCGAGGGCGAAGGCGCAAGCTGGTGCCTAGCGTTTTCGTCTGAGGGGCCTTTGGTGCGTGAGAGCTACGTCAACCTCATCCCCACGCCTGCTGGCGGCACGCATGAAGCGGGCTTGCGCGAGGGTTTGTTCCAGGCGGTCAAGGGCTTCATCGATTTGCACGCCTTGCTGCCCAAGGGCGTCAAGCTCATGCCCGAGGACGTGTTCGCCCGCGCCAGTTTTGTGCTGAGTGCCAAAGTCTTGGACCCTCAATTCCAAGGGCAAATCAAAGAACGCTTGAACTCGCGCGATGCGGTCCGCTTGGTGGCGGGTTATGTGCGCCCCGCTTTGGAACTTTGGCTCAATGACCACGTGAACCATGGCAAAACCTTGGCGGAATTTGTCATCCGAACCGCACAGGCCCGCCAACGCGCGGGTCAAAAAGTGGAAAAGCGCAAAGGCTCAGGTGTGGCGGTGTTGCCCGGCAAGCTCACCGATTGCGAAAGCCGAGACACCTCGGTGAATGAAATTTTTCTCGTCGAGGGCGACAGTGCGGGGGGCAGCGCCAAGATGGGGCGCGACAAAGAGACCCAGGCCATCTTGCCCTTGCGCGGCAAAGTGCTCAGCACCTGGGAGGTCGAGCGCGATGTGTTGTTCAAGAACACCGAAGTGCACGACATCGCCGTGGCCATTGGTGTGGATCCCCACGGACCCAACGACAGCCCCGATCTTTCAGGATTGCGCTATGGCAAGGTGTGCATCTTGTCGGACGCCGATGTCGACGGCTCGCACATTCAGGTCTTGTTGCTGACCTTGTTTTTCAGGCACTTTCCCAAGCTCATCGAGGCGGGTCATGTGCATGTGGCGCGCCCACCGCTCTTTCGCGTGGATGTGCCCGCGCGCGGCAAAAAACCAGCGGCCAAACGCTATGCGCTGGACGAAGGCGAGTTGCAAGCCATTCTGGATCACTGCGAAAAAGACGGCGTGAGCCGCGACAAATGCAGCATCAGCCGCTTCAAGGGTTTGGGTGAAATGAACGCCGAACAATTGTGGGAAACCACGCTCAATCCCGATACCCGAAGGCTCTTGCCGGTGGCTTTGGGGCCCTTGGATCAGGTGGCAACCGAATCGTTGTTCAACCGCCTCATGGGCAAGGGTGAGGCCGCATCTCGCCGCGAGCTCATGGAAGTGCATGGTGATTCGGTGGACATTGATGTGTAAAGGCGCTGGTCATGAGTGATTTGTTGGATTTCCCCGTTCAAGAACCTGCAGCCGGCGATGGCGATCACCTCGCCGCCTATGCCCAGCGGGCCTACCTCGAATACGCACTGAGTGTGGTCAAAGGCCGGGCCTTGCCCGATGTCTGCGACGGCCAAAAGCCCGTTCAGCGGCGCATCCTCTTTGCGATGGACCGTTTGGGTCTGAGCTTCTCTGGTCCCAATGGCAACACGCCGGCCAAGCCGGTCAAGAGCGCCCGTGTGGTGGGCGATGTGTTGGGCCGTTTTCATCCCCATGGCGATCAGGCTGCCTACGACGCACTGGTTCGCATGGCGCAAGATTTCTCTCAGCGCTATCCGCTGATCGACGGTCAAGGCAACTTTGGCAGCCGCGATGGCGACGGTGCGGCGGCGATGCGCTACACCGAGGCGCGCCTATCCAAAATCACCCGCTTGCTGCTCGATGAGATCGATCAGGGCACTGTGGACTTTGTGCCCAACTACGATGGCTCCACCGATGAGCCGCGCCAATTGCCAGCCCGCTTGCCCTTCTCTTTGTTGAATGGCGCCAGCGGCATTGCGGTGGGCATGGCCACTGAAATCCCCAGCCACAACTTGCGCGAAGTCGCGGCGGCTTGTGTGGCTTTGATTCAAAACCCCAAACTGAGTGATGAAGAATTGCTCGGTCTTTTGCCCGGCCCCGATTACCCCGGGGGTGGACAAATCATCTCCAGTGCAGCCGACATCGCCGAGGCCTACCAAACCGGCCGGGGTTCGCTCAAGGTGCGCGCGCGATGGACCATCGAAGACCTCGCTCGGGGTCAATGGCAGGTGGTGGTCAACGAGCTCCCGCCTGGTGTGAGCGCTCAACGCGTGCTGGAAGAAATCGAAGAGCTCACCAACCCCAAAGTCAAGGTCGGCAAAAAAGCCTTGACCCAGGAACAAACCCAGCTCAAGGCCACGGTGCTGGCCGTGCTCGATGGTGTTCGCGATGAGTCGTCCAAAGACGCGCCCGTTCGCATCGTGTTCGAGCCCAAAACCCGCACCATCGATCAAGCCGAGTTTGTCCAGACCTTGCTTGCGCACACCAGCTTGGAGAGTTCTTCCTCCATCAACCTGACTGCGGTGGGCCTGGACGGCAGGCCGGTTCAAAAAAATCTGCGCGGTCTGCTCACCGAGTGGATTGAATTTCGCCAGACCACGGTCACCCGGCGCAGCCAGCACCGTTTGGCCAAGGTGTTGGATCGCATTCACATCCTCGAAGGCCGGCAACTGGTCTTGCTCAACATCGACGAGGTGATCCGCATCATTCGGCAAAGCGACGAGCCCAAGCCGGCCTTGATGACCCGCTTCAAGCTCACCGACCGCCAAGCCGAAGACATCCTTGAAATCCGCTTGCGCCAGTTGGCCAAGCTCGAAGCGATCAAGATCGAGCAAGAGCTTTCCGAGCTTCGCAAAGAGCAGCAAGAGTTGGAAAAAATCCTGGGCAGTGCTTCGGCCCTCAAGCGACTCATCGTCAAAGAGATCGAAGCCGATGCCAAGGTGTTTGGTGATGACCGTCGCACGCTGATTCAGGCCGAGCGCCGTGCCGTGGCCGAAGTCAAGGTGGTCGATGAGCCTGTCACGGTGGTCATCTCAGAAAAAGGCTGGGTGCGCGCACGTACCGGCCATGGCCATGATCCCGCAAGCTTTGCATTCAAGTCGGGCGACGCGCTTTACGGCACCTTTGAGTGCAGAACGGTGGACTCCCTCATTGCCATAGGCAGCAACGGAAGGGTGTATTCGGTTTCGGTGGCAGCACTGCCCGGTGCGCGAGGCGATGGCCAACCCGTCACCACGCTCATTGAACTGGAGGCCAACACGCAATTGATGCACTTCATTGCGGCACCGGCATCGGCCACGGTCCTCTTGAGCGGATCGGGTGGTTTTGGTTTCCTTGCCCGCATTGAGCATTTGATGTCGCGCCAAAAAGCGGGCAAGTCCTTCCTCAGCCTCAATGCGGGTGAAACCCCGTGCAAGCCATCCTTGGCCGATGGGTCCAATGCATCGATCCCCATGGTTGCAGCCACGCATGTGTGCTGTGCCAGCACAGCGGGGCGCATCCTCACTTTCGAAATGGCCGAGCTCAAGCTGATGGAAAAAGGCGGCAGGGGACTCACCCTCATGGATTTGGACACCAAAGACACGCTGGCTGGTGCAGCGGCTTATGTGCGCAGTGTGCGACTCAAGGGTTTGGGCCGTG
>JACCDO011162264.1_pt1 | contig 39168 bp, 73 predicted proteins | sample 7446101 | NCBI WGS metagenome assembly JACCDO01 (sample SAMN15323440, study PRJNA562643) | freshwater metagenome | isolation source: river surface water | place: USA:Blue River Watershed | collected 2017-08-16 | reverse complement strand
TGAAATTACTTAAACCAGCATTATTGATGATAGTTGGAGCTTTAGCTTTGAACTTCATCGTTAATGGTTTCCATAATCCATTGAAACCCAATATCAAGTATGTGGATGGTAAGCCCTACGAAGTTATTAAGCACGAGATTGATACTATTGATATCGTAAAGACTAAGGTTATTACGAAGCAAGGTAAAGACATTTACCACGATACGACAATATTCGTACAAGTTCCTATGAATGTGGATACGATTGCCATTATCAAGAACTACTTTGCTAAGAATGTATACAAGGATACCTTACACTTGCCTGATAGCTTAGGCTATGTAATCTTGTTAGATACCATCAGTAAGAATACGATTGAGTCTAGAATGTTTACAGCTAGCGTAAAGCAAAGAACAATCAAAGAAACTACAATAGTGAAGGAATTACCAAAGACAAAAATATTCTGGGGTGTAGGTATGGGATTTGATAAGACAAACTATATCCACCACGTTCAGGGTAACTTATTAATTAATACCAAGTGTGATAAGCTGTACAATATCGGAGCAGGTGTTGACATCAACAAGACTCCGTTTATTAACGCATCTATCTATTGGAAAATCAAATAGTATGAAAGAATTTTTACTTAGAATGTTCAGCGATAAGTCTGACATCAACCAAAAGGCTGTATTAGGATTTGTATCGTTTGTGTTAATGGCATTGTATGCGTTAGCGGATATCGTTACAGGAGCTATGGGAATTGCGTTCGTAATTGAACCTATCGTATTTAACGGATTAATGTACACAGCATTGACTATGTGTGGTATCACAGGTGTAGAGGCTGTATTTGGTAATAAGAATATAAAAGAAAATAAGTAAAATGGATTTATCTAAATTGAAAGGTCACGTTCCTGACTCTGTTATCAATCAGATACCAGACGTGGCTGCGAAGTTCGGAGTAAACACTCCGTTAAGATTAGCACACTTTCTTGCTCAAACAGGGCACGAGAGTGGTGGCTTTAGAATCACTACAGAGAATTTAAACTATAGTGCAAAAGGATTGTGTAATATCTTCAAGAAGTATTTCACTCCTGAGAGTGCTGCTGAATATCAACGTAAACCTGAAAAAATCGCAAACATTGTCTACGCAAACAGAATGGGGAATGGTAACCAGGCTTCTGGTGACGGCTATAAATTCCGTGGAAGGGGTTTTATCCAACTTACAGGTAAGACAAATTATCAAGCGTTTGATAAGACTGTTGAAGACAACATTGAAGCGAATCCCGACTTGGTAGCTACAAAGTATCCTTTATTGTCTGCTGCTTGGTTTTGGTCTAAGAATGGTTTGAATACTATAGCTGACCAAGGCAACACAACAGAAGTAGTTACTAAGATTACTAAGAAAGTAAACGGAGGAACTATCGGTCTAGAAGATAGAGTAAAACACTTTAAAGAATATCATCAACTATTAGCGTAATGGCAAGAAGCGTATTTTTATTGTTTTGTGCTATTATAATATGTCTTACGATATTATACATTGCAGCATTAACCGAAATGAATAATATCAATAAGAGTGCTATTGAATTGATGGAACAAAGAGATTCACTCGTTAGACAAAACGATTCACTTAAGAACATAATTCTTTGGAATGGCAAATGATCCTTCACAACCATCTAATATCTCTGTTAATTCAGTAACTTTGGATGTAATTAAAACTATAGTAGTCAATGCCTAAGAATAGAAATGCTGGTAAGCACCCAAGCTATTTAAAACTAGGATGGAGCCCATCTTCTATTGCACGCAAAAGAGCGTACGATAAAAAGTATAATGCTTCTGATAAGCAAAAAAAGTATAGAGCTGAATTAAATAGAGCAAATCGTAAGGCAGGAACTTATGGTAATGGCGATGGAAAAGATATGAGCCATAAGAAAGATGGTAAAATGGTGTTAGAACATCAATCTAAGAATCGTGCTCGCAATGGGCAGAACGGAAAATCAACTAAGAAATAATATATTTGCAAAATAATTAAATGATAAATGTAAATGGAGCATCCTTTTAAGATTTCGGACGAGGTAGGAATACCAAGTACAGTAGGAGCAGTAATTTTAAATCTAATGAGTATGTTCAACATTTCCAACATCAATATGATGCTAACTTTAGGCATCTCTTTGCTGTCAATCATTTATCTGATTATCAACATCTCTATCAAGTATAGAGAACTAAAGAAGCTTAAGGACGAAGAGAAATCTTCTTCTTAGGCTTTCTTGGTGAAGTCCATTTTACCTGTATCGTACTTGTATATAATCTCACGAATCTTATCAGATAACTTTTTAGCATAGGCATCTACCTTTGCTTTCTCTTTTAATAACACTTCTAAGTCTTGGTTGTCCTTGTTGGACTCTTCTATTTTTATTATCTTCATAAGAACAAAATTTAAGCTATGATAATAGCAATTCAACAGATTGATAAGGAAGTCCCAAATATACAATTTAAACGCCTTTATTTGTGCTCCCAAATGAATATTTTGGAAATGATTGAGGATGAATACATTGACGATTTCATCACATATGATGACGGCATTCCTGCCAATATCAATGATCCATTCCTATTGTCGTATATATACGCAAATTAAAAAATCCACCCCAAGTCCCCGAATTACTATTAGTTATAAAATATTTAATATTAATATCTTGAGGTGGAATATCTTTAAAATATGTGTGTGAATCTTGCTACCTGTCCGTATATTTTATGATGCATAAAACCTTCAACAGCTTTAGGGGAATGCTGGTAACCATTGCGGTGATGCCAACTATCTGCTCCTGAAGGACTTCTTAAAGCCTCCACAGTAACACCCATAATATCTTTAGACTGCTTGTGGTGTATGTGATGTATGTAAAAGTATTTGTGGTCAGATATAGCCCATTCTTGTTTAGCTTCGTGAGCCATCAATAATGGTAAGTCTGCTTGCTTTGCTCCGTCTCCGTGTGTTGTACCGATAAGGTTATTATGGTAGTGAAAATATTTTCTGTGTGCAGGTGTAACATTAAATGTAACGTGTTGGTCATTATGAAACCAAGATGCTAATGTATCTGCTAAGAAAAATCCGTTAGTATAATCGTGGTTAGATGGGTCATATTGTACGTGTACATCTGCAATCTCTCTAAGCACTTCAATAACTTCTACGTGTAGTCTACGAGCTATAGTAAAGTTCTCGTACCACATCCCATCCGTATCCTGTGGCGTACCTGAAGTTGTCTGACGCTTGGGTGTATCTATGTGTAGGATATCGTTACCAATAATGTACAATATTTTATCTGTCTTGAATGCTGATGCTTTTTCTACGATGCCGTATACTCCTTTCATAACACGCTCAACAGCTATCTTATTGTTATAGTCTTCTCCTGTTTCTATAGCTTTAGCTAATTTACCGATATGAATATCAGCAGGGTCTATAACTAACAAATGTCCGTCTAACTTAAGGTTTTCTTTATCACGCTTAATCTTTGGATACTTAGGAGCATACTCCTTTAATTCTTTTACAATTTCTTCTTTAATGTCATCGTAAGACTTACCTCCTTCGCCTCGTAGATTGATAGAGAAGTGTTCTCCTTTCCACCAATATTGTTTAACTGATTCAACAGGTAATCCCTGTGCAATACACTCTGCCTCTAAGGCTGCGTGTTGATTGCGTATGTCTTGTAGGATAGTGTACTCCTCAGCTGATAGGCGAGGTCTGAAGTCTTTTTTGCTCATTAGATATGGTTAGGTTATTTGCTAAATTACAATTTTTTTATTAATTCCAAAACTTCTTTGCATTCTTTTTGCGATTTTGGAAAAAATAATTTAGGCTGTACATCAGACATACCCCATTGGAAGTACTTCCACTTGAGTTTATTATCGTTACGCCAAAAGCCTTTGGTGTCTACAATAACATTCTTTCCCTTGCCTGTAAAATCAAAGTCTACAGTCAGAGTCATAGGTCGTATAGTCTTCCCATCGTACTTAAATGATGGTGTAAGCTCATAACATACCTGAAAATCAAATGGTATATACTCATCAACGAGTAGTTCATAAAAGTATAATTCTAACTTAGAATCAAACTTTTGTCCGTACTTATGCACTTTTTTTATCTGACGCATACATTTTATTTATTCTTACAACATCTTTTCTGTGAGGTAAGTTGTTATATCTAGCCAAGTGTGTAATTTGCCTATCGCTATAACCCATTGCATTAGCAACATCTTCTACTGTTGGAAATCTTTCAGTATCAAACCAACACTCTTTTAATATCTTGCATATGTTATTGTATATATTCAAGTCTTCGTTTGGGTCAACCTCAACATCTTTGTAGCTTATCTTTCCCATAGGTTATTTGTTTTGGTTATAGGTTTGGTTGTAGTATTCTTGCCCTTCTTCACGATAGCCAAATATTCCATCTATCTTTGCATAATAAGCATCTATTATCTGCTCTTTTTCTTTTTCAAGTGCTACTGCTTTTCTTTCACATAAGAAATCAATAAGACCTGCCGTTTGTGTATCTCCAGCATTCCTTGATGCTTTTGATAATGATTCAAATTCTTCAAATAATAATTGCATTGCTGTTTTCATACTATTGTAGGTTTAATTCTGATTTGCAGTAAGATAACGCACTTCTAAGTATGTCTGTCTTATAGTGCGCCTCTTTTATTAACAGCTCCATAACATTGTTGTAGAAGCTACAATCTCCAATAGCAAATGCTAACATAGCTTTACGCTCGTTTGCACTTCCGTCAACATCTTTTAAATTCATTAAAGCTTTTACTGATAACTTATCTGTTAAATACTCTAGGGTTGCTTTACAAACAGCACCCATAGCTAACATAGAAGTTAACTCGGTCATATGCTCAACAATCATATTAGGGTCAGAGCAATCTATTTGCTTTGATACGCACTTCTGAAACTTGTCGTACATATCTTTACAAGTATTGAATTGGTTTTCTTCAAAAGAGCCTTCGTTGAATTTTACGCTTACTGGTTTCATTGGTTATTTTTTATTTTATAAAATCATTTTGCTTTTGTATTTCTTCATCTGTCGCCAGATACCAACCTGTTACAATATAACACTCTCTTTCATCGTAAGTGCCATCAGGGTAATAATATTTTTGCACCCATCTTGTTTTACCATCAACAAGTCTACATTCAGCTATGCCAAGATAAATCAAACCACATTCTATATGATAATGATTACCATATATTAGCACTTCTTTTTGCTTTTTCTTTTTCATTTCTTTATTGGTTTAAGTCTAACAGCAAATTCCTTTTGGTATAGCGTAGAGAACACTCGTCCTCTATTTTTAAGTGCAGTTTTAAGCACGTGTTGGCCTACCCCTAGTTTTTGTTCTGCTAGCTTTAAAGTTTTAAATTCTATTGCTTTTTTCTTTCGCTCATCCATATTAGCTATTGATACATCGTAAGCTAGTATGGATACTCTTTGTTCGTCTATAAAAGCGTATGCCATATTAAAATTTACATTTGTATTTTATTAGTAATTGATCCCTATTGAATGGTAGTAATCCATTAATATCGGTAAACTCTAAGCCTCTATTCATTCTAAGTAAGCAAGGGCTTCCTTGTCTTGTTGGTTTACCACCTGTTTCTCCATTCCTTACCTTGTCTACGGATACTTCAGTAATCATCCAATCAGTTTGTGATTTTATCTTTCTATGGAGTGTCACAAAGTTATCGGCCCTATTGTACAATGCTGCACCTCCTTCAGTATCGGCAGCGTGTGGCATCTTCTGATTGCCTTCGCTATCCTTATCTCTTTGGGAAGCTGTTGTAGTGTGTACTGATAAGAATATAGTCGTGTTATACTTCTTAGTAAAGTTCAACATCTCGCTATAAGCTTCATAGTCATAAATATACTTGTTCTTTGAATTAGTCAACTCCATCTTCAGAGAGTTGTATGGATCAATAAAGATACCTTTCAAAGATTTGTATTGCATAAGCACCTTAGCGTGCTCTAGAATCTCTCCATATGTATACATATTATCCGTAGACAATATGAAGAAATGCTCCTCAATAAACTTAAGGCTAACATCGTGCTCTACATCACTCATCTCAGTAATCTTCTTGCCTATAAAGAACTCCATCAGCTTCATCTTGATAGATGCTGACTGATTCTCTCCCATATACATCATCCAATTCCAGTCATAGTGTACCGCAGAAAGGAAAATAAGCCACAAATTCACTGTTGTTTTACCAATGTGACTATGTGCTAGTGAAGCGTAAAATTCGCCCTCCTTGAGTCTTAAATGCTCATCTAGGTCGTGGTATCCAAATGGTAAACCCATAGGTATAAGTCCAGCCCTGAATCTATAGATGAAATCATCATCTTTTGCGTTAGAAGTAAGGAAGCTAAGGTCTTCTTCTTGCACTCCAATAATCCTAACAGCCTCTCTTAAATCTTTCTCAATCTCAGAGATAGGTTTAGTCATTCCGTGTCTTAATCCTTCATCAATAGTTTTCTTGGCAAGGTTAAGGTCGTCTACATCTTTCTTAGAAATCTCGTGAGCAAGTATGTTAAAAGCAATATCATATTCAATGTGTTTTGTTGCTATGTATCCACCCAATAGATTGGATGCCTTTAATAGCGTGTGATGCTTCTCTCCATCAGGAGCTAAACGAATCATTCTAGACGCAATGTCTATCTTTCTGTAATCTGTATAGCCATCACCCATTCTAATTAGATTAGGTTTATGCTCTTCTTCTTTAATAATATTATAGAATACAGCTGAAGATGTGTTGATGTAGATATCAGGATCATAAGACACATACAATACCCTTGATGGGTTTCTTGATGTAGGGTCAAGTCCTGGAATAGTTTCTAATATAGCCTTGTAATGCTCTTTATGTTTGTTTACATCGCCAATCTTAATTAGTCCGTGTAAGCCTTTCCCGCTAGAGGAAGTCCATAAAGCATATATGTATGGATTATTAATTAGTTCTTCTTTCTTTTCATTGATATCATCAATGTTATCCATATCAATTGGAACGAATCCACTATGTGTCGTAAGACATCTATCTTCTCTATAAGTTATGTAGTCGCCATTCTCAGATGGCTTTGTAAAAGGTTTGCTGAATTCTCCTGCGTATAAAACACAAGGCAAAACAGATTTGTATTTAGATGCAGTTTCTTCATCTCTAGCACCTCTAATAGATTCTATCTTGTCTCTATACTTGCCATTCTTTATGGCTTGTAATACAGCATCTAGTTGTACAAAATGAGGTGACCCTACTGTCTTTGTGTTTTCAAAAAAAGTTACTTTGGGCATACGTTGGGTTAAAAAACCCTCACGATTTTTAGGCCGTGAGGGAAAATGGACAATTATGAATCAAAAATCAGCACTAGAAAGCTAAATCATCGTTCTCTTGAACGTTAGGTTGTAAGTATTGAGGCTGTTGAGGTACATTGTTATAGTTACCTTGAGCCGATACTTGTTGTGGTACAAATTTCTCTCCGTATACTACCGGTCTTTGAAACTTGTCTAACTTATCTTTACTCTCTTTGAAGTGAATCTTAGCCCAACCTTTATCATTGTGTTGGTCAAGATACTTTTTGAATTCTTCTACATTGAATGATACAATGTATCCAAACTTTGCCTTGTATCCGCTAGTACCGCTAACGAATGTTTTTTCTTTTTGCTCTGACATATATATGTGTTTTATTGGTTTCAAAAGGAGCCCCGCGTAGAAACGAAGGGCGTGTGACGTATGTCCGTATTAAACTATTTTAACATTAACATATACTTCAAGTGAGATACAGTTTCTTCAAACTCACCTGCCATATTGATTAATGCTTCTTCGTCTGCGTTTTTAGCAAAGTCACAGAACTTATTAGCCAATGAATCAGCTAATGCTACTGTGCTACCTGCCGGGTCTAATACTGAGATAGTAAGTTTTGTTAACTTACCTTCTCCCATTAGATATTCTACTACTCTATCTTTAAATTCTCCTACGCTATCGTAGAATTCTCCAAAAGCCTTATGCTCTGAATATGAACGAGTGTTTACGTGTGCTAAATGAGCTACTACTTCTAATTCGTAGAATGCTTCAATTAATGTCTGTTGTGGTGTTCTAGTTGCTAATGCCATTTTAATAAGTTTTTGTGCAAATTTACGCCTTTTTCTTGGCGATGATGTCTACATCGTATCCGTAAGCTGTAATGAGCTCTATAATAGCACCCATTGATACAGTTCTAGGATTTCCTTGTTTGTCCTTATACTTTCCACTATAGTTAACATAAAACCAATAGTTATCGGACTTGTAATTATCGCAGATATCATCTACAATCTTAGCAATTTTAGGGTAGTGTTTGGTTAATTTTGCTTTGGTTATACCCTTTGTCTTTGTAGTCATATGGTTTCAATGGTCTATTCTTTGTTTATCAAGTCTACCCTCTCTAGTTTGCCGTCTTGGAAGTGTGCTTTGAATGTATACATATACTCCCAAGGCTTTCCGTAAAATTCAACATCTCCTGTATGGTAGCTTTTTTTAATTGCTTGGTTTATTTTTCTTAAGTTAATATTGAATAATCCGTTAGGGTTATCAGAAGGTGTCATTTCGTATTCGTAATCTTCGTAATACAAATAACCATCTTCTCCTACTTCATATTCTAAGAATTCTTTTTCTAAGTCTTTCGTTTGGAACTCCAAGTCCGAAAGGTCTTCAAGCTCCTGCGCATCTGAGATGGGAAGGAACCTGGTATTAATTTTTAAGGTATCAAATCTACCCATAAGTTTCTAAAGTTTGGGGATGCTGTAACAGCAGCACCCCCTATATTTAACACAATGATGAACGAACCTATTGCGAATATACAAACTTTTGCGAAACTACCAAAATTATTTTGCCCATTTTGGTAAATCTATTACGAGAGGGCTTTCGTGGTGGTAATCATAACCTCTATTAAAGTCATTATACTCCATACAATATTTGAATGACTCAATATTATCAAATAAATAATTTTTACCATTCTCAATATAATCATTAGTTGGATTTGCAAGGTATGAATCATACGGAGCTTTAGTCTCAATGATTAAATACTTGATAGGCTTTTCTGAAACATGGTTGTAAAGGCCAGCTTGCATATGGTAGCATCTGTTATAGAAATCGTTGATGATAGTTTTTGGTGTTGCATCATTAGTCGTTTTAACTTCTAAGATGTAATCATCAGCTACGCCATCAAAGAAACCTCTAACAGGTAATTCAAATATCTCAGTTCTAAATTCTTGTTCAAAGCTATGGCATCCATTAACAGCATTAGCTATATCTTTGTTAGTCATAGCATTATTTACAATGTTTTTAGCTTCATTATAATCTGACTCGGTTACAACATCTTTGCCGGCAGCTTTCTCAAGGAAATCAGCATAAGCTTTCTTGCCTTCTGTTGTGCGTCTATCTACATTGCCCATCACAGCAAATTGTTCATCAAACTTGAATGGCTCTAACAATAAGCAATGAATCATACTACCGAATAACATAGCGGGAGTTGTTTCTCTTGTTCTGTTTAAATAGTCTAAGTAATGTTTAGGACTCTTAGCAAATTCTTTTAATGAGCTGTAACTTAGTGGACGCTCTTGTAGTTTTTCTAGTGTTATCATAATTATAGTTTAAAAAATTTAGCGTGTTCTTTACCTACGAAATAAAATAGTAGGTCTTTTTGTTTTACCCTATCAAAAGTTCTTCTGAGTTCCCAATGTGGGAATGTTTCTTTCCTGATGGTAAGGTAGTGTGTTTTGTTTTTGTTTAGTAGGATATGTACATCAGGTTTTATGAACTTTGATTCATATCCAGGGTATGAGTTGACAATAATGTCTTTATACGGCCATTGGTCTGTAAAGTCCGTGTTGATATGTTTTATTTCTAGCTTAGTTTCTATACCATTTTTCTTAACGAACATATCACCTTGGTCTGCATATTTAGAGAATGCTCCTACATTGTATGGCGCTATCACCAATTCAGGAACATATACTTCATATCCTTTACCAAGTAGATATTCTTGCATAAAATAAACAGCTTCTTGAGACTTTAGAAGTACTTCTTTAAAATTGTATTCTTTCAAACTCTTCTATCGTTTTAAATATGTTATGTGCTACTTGTGGTACGATTGCGTTACCATAAGCCATTATGGATTCTTTTCTCCACTTTGGAAGGCTGATGCCGTCCAATTCTTTGGGAAGCCCATCATCTCCTCCACAAAGAGCGGGTTGAGTTGGGAACGAGTTCCATTGATCTCGTTCATCACACTTGATAGGTCTGACTTTCCCTCCCAATTTTCCGTCTTCCATCTCGGCTGATAATCCGATTTGGTCGGTGTTGGTAGCATTCTCTTTACCCATCCCGAATTGTGTTCTAAGTGTCTCAGAGAGTGATTGTTTTCTTGTACTGTCCCCACATAATCCGATGCTTGAGGTGTCGGTAGCATTGATACTATTTGCGTTGCCAAATTCGGCATTGTCGTTCCGTTGGGATACTTCTCCATTCTTTTTCTGAATGTCGTTAGATTCACTACTTCTTCCTTTGTCGTTGGCGTGAGCAACAAACCACACTCTAAATCGTTGGTGCGGGGCGTTGACACCTGCAGCTGGAATAAGAAACGATTGGACTTCATATCCTTCGCTTTCCAAGTCAGCGTACACCTCGTTGAATACCATTCCTTCATTCCAACTAACAAGTCCACGAACGTTCTCGCCAATAACCCATCGGGGTTGGATTTCTTTAATTGCTCTAAGCATCTGCGGAAAGAGATGTCTTTCATCGGCCTTCCCAAGTCTAAGCCCTGCGCTTGAATATGGTTGACAGGGGAATCCTCCTGTAAGGATGTCAATGTTTCCTCTGTGAATAGTGAAGTCTGTTTTTGTGATGTCATTGTATGAAATTGAATTAGGGAAATGATGTTTTAATACTTTTTGTCCGAAGGGATTCCATTCGCAATGGAATATATTGTTCCAACCCATCCATTCGGCAGCGAGGTCAAAGCCTCCTATGCCACTAAATAAAGATCCGTGATTCATAATAAATTTATTAAAGTAAAAAAAGTAGCTGTTCTCGTACAGCCGGACGCTCTTGCTAATCTTGGGAGCTATGAGCATTCACGCACGAAAGGAATGTGACGACTCTCCATTAACCCGCTGAGGCAGAATAGCTATGTCTTACGCAACCGCAGAGTATCGGTACAAGCGTTTATAGTCATCCAAATCAATAAGTTTACCCTCCCAATTTTGACATAACGAACACCCCTGTTTATTAATGTTTAAAATTTTATGCGGGAGGGCAATATTTTTAATTGCGAGCGATATCTTTAAGCTGTATTAGAGTTTGGCCTATAACTATACCTAAGTGTAAGTCATTACCACTTTCAACAGCCCTATCTAACGCTTCAATAATATGTTCTAATCTCTTTACGATATGTTCTAAGTCTGCTTGATAATTAAGCTCAGGTAAATCAGGACATTCTTCAGGGTATTGTTCTTGCGTATCAACCTCAAGTTCTTCTGCCTTTACACCATTGCCCCACTTATCTATCCACTTACGTCTATCGGACTCCCAATCTCCAGACAACTCAGGGTTCCACTCAAAGAACATACCTGATGCAAGCATTTTATCGTAATGCTTTTTATAATTAAATATATATCCAAAATTCATATTATGCAGTTAATTGTGATTCAACTTCTTTAGATACTATATACAATCCTTTCAATCTTTCCATTGAAGTCTTACCATCAGCTAATGCTTTTTTAACTATTTCCCAATTCTTATGCTTATCATTTAACTCTTCTAATTTCTTAGGAGCTGACTTGGTTGTATTTTTAGTTGGCACTACTTTAGGTGTTGATGCTTCTACTTCAGGTAAATCTTCTCCAGCGTATATGTAGATACCTAATCCAAACATAGCTAAGTTCTTTACAAGGCAACGCATCATAGTTTTATTGATGTCAAATGTAGTAGCTGCTTCAACAGTCTTCTTACCCCATTTAGTATCGTATTCATATGCGTGCTTCTTCATTGATTTATTCTTACCATCCATAACAGGTAACCACATTTCTAATGTTTCACCATTGATTGTTACTGATGTATGACACATAAATCCTAATGCATCATCATACTCTGTTTCACCTATCTTGTAGGTAGCATCAGGGCAAGCCTTCTTAACTTCTGACCAAGCCCAAGCCCAACTTAAGTATGATAAATTATCTTTCTTTTCTACGTGTTCGTTTACATTGATTGCTGATAAGCGTTCAAATACTGTTTTACTCTTTTCCATATTATGCTTGTGCTGTTGGTTTTATATTAGAGAATATATTTTCAGATTCCTTATTTAATTTATCTTTAAGGTCATCACCCATAGATTCTAAGAATCCATTTAATACAGCAAGATGCATAGCTTCTTTAATCATCTTGTCTTGTTCCATTAATCTTACGAAGGCGTTACCTAAGAAGTTAATCGTACAACCTGCATCCATTTTTACTGCGAAGTCTACGCTTTCGTCTTCTAATTCTTTAGCATTAATGCTCAATTCTAGTCTGTTCAATTGTTTCATTGTGTTAAATTTATTGGTGTTTGTAAAATTACAAAGTCTTTATTTATTTTCCAAATATTTTTTCTTTAATTTCAAATACGGCATATAGTGCTGTTATGATTATTAAAGGAATCAATACGAATAATATAAATCCTATTACATTATTTTTTTCTTTCATTTCAATAATCTTTTTATTTCAAATGCTGTATGTGCTACTACGAATAGTACACAAGCGAGTGGTACTGATACAAAGAAGAACTTTGTAAGGTCTAATATCTTTCTCATTTATTTTTATTTTTAGTTATACAATCTCCTTGCCATAATGCATCTTCATACATTTTCATCATAGATGCGTTTGAATAAATCCTGAATCTTTCAGGCCCATCTGTAGTAAATGCAGTACCATTATCTTGTATGTGCGCAAGTAATCCTCCTGTCTTTATCTTACCCTCCAATACAGTAGGTTTAATAACAGTTGATTCTGTTACAGGTATTTTAGGTACAATAGGTATTAATGCTGAGAAGCCTAGCTTCTTCAGAAAATCTCTTCTATTACTCATAGGTTATTTTTTTTATTGTTCCATTCATATTCATCCAATTGTTCTTGTAACTTCTTACATTCCAACCTATAGTGATATGCTAGTTCAATCAAGCGTTCTACCACATCTAGGTCTGTTACTAATTCTTTAGGTTCATCAGGCTCTAAGTTGTTAATAGCGTCCATCATCTTGTCCCATAGGGTGATAGGTTTATTAATTTTCATTGTCTTATATTTTATTCATAATAATCAAATGCTACAATTATATCTTTTGTTTTTCTAAGTTTCTTTTCTTTAAGTACACATAATTTACATCTTGATACTCTACCATCAGATGCTCTCTTATCAGGTGAGAACTCTGAGAATGGTTTTTTAACATTACACTTAATGCATTCTTTAGTCGGTATCTTTTGTCTCATACTAATAGATTAATAGATTTTTGTAAGTAGGTAAGAAAAACGAAGTCATACCCCCTACCCCCAAAGGAGATATGACTATGTCTTACCACATACTAATGAGTTAATGAGTTTAGTGAAGTGAGGCTGTATAGTTACGCAAGTCTAGAAGAATACTATACATTTAAAAGAATAAAGATATCGGAGGTTTAGACCTTATCCCTTGAGCATTCAGAATCTAGGACTCTTTCAACTTGCAAACAGCCATATAGGTTTGACTATTATCCAATAAAAAACCCACCAAGGGAAGTTGATGGGTCTTATATTAAGAGGGGCCGAATCCTCTAGGGTATAAAACCCGATGAGATACTTCCCTACCTTATCGGATTTGCATAGCAAAGATAATGATAGTTATTTAATAACCAAATTATCTTTCATACTTGTCATATTATTTTTTAAGACATCCAAAAGACCTTTAGCACCTTTACGCTTTGCAATCCTTCTGAAGTATCTTGTTTGATAAGAGTGTAATTCATTTATTGCTCTTGGGTTATGAATAAACTCCGTTTTAGTTTTACCTGTAAATAGGCTTTTAGCTTTCTTTGATGCCATAACTTATTGATTTATATTGTTTTCTTTTCTTTGTTGCTCATCTACTATGATGATAACAGCAATTAGTCCTAAGATTACGATTGTAGGGGCCATAACAAGTAGTATTATTTTCATTTGATTGGTTTTATAGATGAGGACACAACATATCTCCTAAACTCCATTTCTGAGTCATTACAAGCCATTATGAGGGCTGTTAATACTTCCATCTCAGCATAGTCTAACTGCATTGTATTGCCACCTACGCTGATTACTACTTCATCTCCATTATCAAAAAGAGAACCTGCCATAGTCCCTTGTACATTGTCTGACCATAGCTTACTTTCTGAGTACTTTATAAGTGTGGTATCGTAGGCGTCTGAGTGCTTAATATCGTAGCTATGTACGAATGTCCCTTCTTCATTTACGAATACGCTACCTAAGTATTTACTATCTGTTATTGTTGGTTGTGCTGATTTCTTCGCCATAAGTTGTGTCTTTACATTGGTTAATTAATTGATCCTTAAGTATTATTTCAAATATTAGACTATCTGCTAATATGTTTACCTCTTTGAGTTGTTTTTCTTTCTTGGCTAATTCTATATCAGTATGTATATACATAACAGATAGTGTCGTAATTGCTACGATTAATAGCACCTTTGTTATTGGATTTAATTTCATAGTTTATTTGTTTTGGCTAAGTATTTGTTCTTTAATCCATTTAGCGCCTCGTTCATATGACTCTGCACCTGTTATATCAGCACCTTCTTCTGCTCTTTCTTTTATTTGCTCATCACTTGGTAGTCCTATTGGTGTTATTAATTTTAAAATGTCATTTTCAGTCATCACTGAATTTTCGTCACAAGAACGAGCATAGTCCATAGCTTTTAATACTTGTTCTTCTGTATATATTTTCATAGGTTATTTCTCCATTTTAAGTATTAGATAAAGTAATGCTGAATAGTTACACAGATCAATAATAGAGTCTTGTACTGACTCATTTTGGGCTGACTTATTGCTATTCAATAGCTGACCTAATCTAGCTACCTTAGTGCCTATAAGATTAAGGCAACTCATAGCGTCAGGATGCTGACTACCTTGATTGACAATCATTCCCGCTAATCTGAAATTAGATAGCACATCTTCACCGGCATAGTCATAGCCTTTCTTGTCTAAAATGCTACGCTGAGTCTCAAATAACTCATTCAGTAGGGTCGTCCTCAATTCTGCTGTGAGGACAGCCTTGTCGTAGCTCATTGATGGTTTCTCCGCCCTTGGTGGGGTGAATAGTTTCTTTAATGCTTCCATTGTGTTTGTTTTTGTAAGGGCAATGTCTACATCCATTGTGGCAACAGAATCCCCTATCTAATAGGAACTTCTCTGTAAACACAACCCTTCCGTTTTCTAAATAATATCCTTTGTCATCCATTCTATTTCTTGTTGTATGTTATCGGCTTCATCCTTGAAGTTGGAGTCAGTCTTATATAAGTCACTAAATGTGTCTATTGAGTGAATAACAGTTGTATGATCCCTTTCAATAGTTTCACCTATATCTTTTAATGACCAACCTAATAACACTCTACAAAAGTGGCAATACATTTGCCTAGCTTGAACAAGGTTTCTACCTCTATACTTGCTTCTAAGGTCTTCAAATCCGTACCCTGTAACTAATTCAATAGCAGTTAATATATGGTCTTGCCTATATCTACACGCTCTTCTTCTTACTCTTACCCTAAAATCGTGAGGCAAGTCTCTAGTCCTTATGCCAACGAATATATAAGGACTCATTACATTACTTTCTAATTTATTCATATATTAATTTGTTTACATCATAATCTGAAACTCACCTAAGTTTCTTATCACAGCGTAATAAGTCTTAGGCCCTACCATATTCATATCATATAATTCCATAGTCTGATGCTTGATTACATATCTTCTAACTAGGTTATATGATTCAGGTATTGCCGAGCGTTCAGTAATCGCAATCATTTTGGCATTCTCTAGCATAGGTATATCGTATATAATATCCAAGGCTATCTGCATTTTCTTTACATTAGTCATATTAGTTTTCGTTTAATGTTGTAGAAATTGTATGTCTCATTACTAATTCAGATTCATCTAAGTCTACTAAGGTTATTACGAAGTCACCACCGAAATCTACTATGGTCTCGGCCATTGTGGTAAACGCATTCCTGTAATAGTCTTTAGCGTCTTTCTCATTATTAAAATTAAATTCAGAATCCTCAGCGTCAGTATTGCTGAGTTGTAGTGTACTCATTACTTTGTAGCTCATAATATTGGCATTTCATATGTGTTAATTAATTGGTCGTAGTACTCATCGTAGTAATAGTTAAATACATCTTGAGCCTCTTCCGTGTAGGAGAAACAGTCATTTTCTTCATCGTGTATCCATAATTGTTCCTCTTTAAAAGGCTTATCAAATGGTGCATTTAAAATGAAGTCAATGAATGTACGATGGTGTGCCATCTCTGATGCCCTCTCTATCAAGAGGGAGTTCCATTGGTCTTGTGTCATATGTATATATTTTGTGTAAAACTACAAACTATTTTGTAATTTAGCAAATTTATTTTTAGTTGGATAATGTTGGTAGTGAAAGGTCTTGGCCATTTTTATCTGCCGCAAACAAAGCACCTCCATCATTCCCTTCATCATCTGTTGATATGTAACAAATAGTTCCATCACTTAGTTCAAACATAATAGGTCGTGAATACCAACCCATATCGTCAGCGTTTTCTTGCGTCATATAATTTACAGCGATGATAGTTTTGCCAAGCAATACTTTTCTAGCTTGTGCATTCCACTTGTTTTCTAATTCCTGATTACTCATTTTGATTTGTTTTAATTGTTAAGTAATTTCCAAGATAATGAATCATCGCATTTCAAATCGGAAGCTATTTCCATATTTAGTATGTGCGTCCATCCACTTATTTGGAGTGTTGATTGTTTTTCCAATGCTTCCATTAATCTATTCTCATCTATAAAATTAATGAATGCTTTTAGGTCGTCTTGAATCATAGAAATTCTATGTTCTAACTGCTGTGTGTAGTTTAATTGTTCTGGATTTTTCATAATATATATTTTTATACTAATGATAAGGCGCACTTGTTACATACCATAGCGTCATAGTCTTTATTTAATTCTATGTTAGCTACCTCAGTCCACTCTTGGCAACACTCGCACATCTCGTACTTATCGTAGAAGTCCGAGTCCATCTTCTTCTTTGTTGTGGTAGATGGCTTATCCCAATCGTCCCAATCACCCCAACCTGAATAGTCATACTTGCTACCTACACCATAACCATAGCCATAGTAATTGTAGCTTCTAGTAACTACTGGCGTTGTATGCTCGTACACATCGGTCATATGTGTACATATGTCATAGCACATACTGAAACAGTTAGCTACATCAGCGAATACTATTGTCTCGTCATCACTATGTGGATTGTAGTAGCCACAAGACATATTAGCTACTGATATATTAAGACCTTGTTGCTTGAGTGCATACACATCGGTAAGCATACCCGATGTAGGATCGTAGCCGTAGTGTTTAAGGAAAGGCTTGACAGCTTTCTTGAATTTCTTACTTTGTAATTGTGTGCCGTAAATGTTATTGACAAAGTCACTATTGCCTCGTCTGTCACATTGCAATACAAACCTACAATCGTTGAAAAATCCTATGTTAGCTTCGTAGCTACCTACACAACCTACCTCCTCGTCTCTAAAGAAAGCTACCTTAACATTGGGTAAGTCACGAAGTAATTGAAGACATACATAGATACCTACCTTGTCATCGCCACCACAACCTGTCGCTTGCATTTTGTCTCTATCGTAGCCGATAGCAAACTCATCATTGGCTATGATTGTGTAGTGTTCTTGTGGTATAATCTTATGCACTGTGTCGGTATGAGATACAATACAAGGATAGCTTGTTGCGTTACCTTTAGTTACATATATGTTGCCGTCATCATAAACAGCTGTAAGACCTAGCGACTCAACATCATTTAAGATGAACGCCTCCATATTTTTTGTGTCGTAAGACATAGACTGAACATTCAGTATGTCTAATAATAATTGTTTGTTACGCATTTGCATTTTCTTTTAATTGTTCTAAATATTCTTCCTTGTTATCTATTGCCACCCAATCTCCATTCTCCATCTCTTCCATATTGTCGGTTAAGTAATACTCTTCAGTAACACAGCACATACGAGACTCGTCTAGTAAAGCCCAACCTCCACAAGCTAATTGAACGCAATCCTCAGATAACGCCCACTCGCCAGCATTATCTCCTTCATCTAACAATACGCAGTCATCTCTTAATCCGTAATCTCCATCGTGAAGTACTACTATATCATCGTCATTAATAAAGTAGTAGTGACGACCAACCTGTACGCAATCTTCATCTAGGTAATAGTTGCCATCGTGACAATATGTAGTTCCATCGTAGTGAACATAGCCATCAATGTATCCGTGATTAGGACTTCTATATTCTAAGTACCTTGCATCATCTTCATCTATTCTATCTCCGTTTATATCTAATACTGTACCATTTTCATCTTCTTCATACCCACCACTTGTACATCTTAGTGTCATATTGTAATTACTATGACAACTATTGGATATCACACCACCTGGACATAAGAATTGCATCGTATCCATATATGGATAAGAATCAAACTCATACTTAGTTAGATTGACATACTTGCCATTGTCATCAACGAATCGTCCTTCATACATATCAAATGATCCGTGATGGCAAGACTGATTGGCTTTGTAGTAATACTTGTTATCTATTGCCCAATTAAGAAATAGTTCTCTAATACTATCGCTTGCATAGATAGTATCCATACCATTGGTATCGTTGTTAAACTTCCATAATAAAGCACGACCTAGTATCTTGCCTTCGGAATCAAGAGCTACTAGCATTGATACCCTATCGGGATTCTCGGTATATATCTTGAAGTAATCTTGACAAGATTCATACCTCATACACGAATTCCATAGGTTGCTAGATGTACCTTTTATTTGCGAATAGTTACGCTCGTAGTACGCATCTTTAATATCTTCACCACTAATAACCTTTAGCGTAACATTCTTACCTAAGCCATCTTCATCACCTTCTACTGATATATAAGCACGAACTAAGTTATTGAACTTCTCAAAGTCTACGTCTGTTAAATCCTTTAGACCTTCATCAGTTAACAGCCTTCTAGCTAACTTTGCCGGCTTCATATCTTGTCTACCATCACGAAGCCAACGACCCGTCTCTTCGTTGACTCTATGCTCACGGCCATTGGGCAAATAGCTACACATATCGCCACGCATTGTTACATAGTTAGCGAATGAATTATCCCAATAGAACATAGAAGTTAAACGCCTAGCGACCTCGCTATTCTCTTCTAATTGCTTAAGCATAGTTAGCATAGATGTTGAATAGGTTACTCTTCTAATTATCATCTTTTGGATTTCCTTTTGCCTTTCTCGTTCTTGCCTTTCTTCTTCTTCAAGCTCATCTCTTCTTTTGATCTGTTCGTACTCATTGTGTATCCGATTCCAATACTCGTGCCCTTGAGGCGTACCTTCCCAATGCATTGCACTATTAATAGCTTCACACATATAATTGTATGTGTTGGCTTTTAGGTATTGCCTATTACCACGATGCATAAAATCCTCAAAGTTGTAGATTGCCTGTGATTTGTATGGCTGTGGCAATTCGTTCAGCCATTCGTAGATGGTTTTCATTTGTGTTATTATTGGTTAAGAAATAAAATTAGAAAATCAAATCTTAATAGTATGTTAAAGTTGATGAGCGTTAACTACACTTCATACCTTTACATACACCATATCCTTGTCGTTGTGCTAGTCTATTGACTCTATTAGCCAATTCAATAGGTACTATTTGAACAGCATTACCTGTCTTATGATTGGTAATAGGTATACACCCCATCTTAGATGTAGTGCTACAGTTTACACAATAGTTGTACCCATACTTAGATAAACGAAGTGAGGGCATATTGCCCCCACATCTTACACATTTAATCATCTCCATAAGGCGACTCGTTGAATGTTTTATAATTGTCGTTACTTACTACTTCATCGTCATCAGCAAGCTCAACGAATTGTATGTGCAAGTCTTGACACTCGCCAGGATACAATTCATTTAGTTTTTTTACTGCGTCGTGTTCGTTGTCAGCTTCAACTTGGTATGTGCAAAAGTGTTGCACGAGTCCACCAATTACATAATTTGCCATATGTTTTTATTTAGTTAAATGAATAAGACTGTTGTTCCCATCTTCCGTTTACCAATGTCTCAACGACATAGTCTCCGTTGTATGGCCTGTTTTCTCTAGATACTAGCCACACTTTCGTATCGCCATCGTGTATCTTTAGTTCGTCTCCATCCCACGCTTGCTCAATAGTATCAAGCGTATACAATTCTGAAAAAGAATAGTTTGACATATAAAATTTATTTAGTTGATTAAATTATTTTCCATATAGTTATCTAATATGAACTGAGCTCGTTCTTGGTCAGTTTCAAACCAAAAACAATCAATGCTTTGTTCATCTTCTATAACTTCTAACCCAAAACAAAGGTTATCGTTGTTGTCTTGGTAGTCTAGTTCTGACCAATTTACTTTACATAATTTTATACTCATATAAATTTATTTAGTTAAATAATCAATGTGAGATTTAGCCGTATTGAGGGAGTTATGTAATGATCCATCAATGTCAGCCTTATACTTTTGTGTGCCTTCGGTTGTGGTAATTAGGGTAATAAAGTACCCATTGTAGTACCATTCGGTTACTCTTCCCATCTTGTTACTTTTTTAGATTGTTTATAATTTTCGTAATTCAGGTAAGCCATAACCACGCCACTAAACCATATCGCATACATAACAGCAAACGCTTGTATGTCTGTTAGATCATAGGTTGTTGCGTAAATAGATAATGCTAGCGAGCATACTAGCCATAAGATTGCTCTTAGAATGAACTTGTTCATTTCTTTTTGAATTTATGAATGATAAAATAGATTGCGTAATACCATACTATTAATAGTATGAAGAAGAAAATAATATTGAATATCATATGTCCATATTTATTCGGCTGAATAATCATATAACTTATCCCTTAAATCTATATTTTGATAGACTTGGTCAGTTATTAATTCAACTAATTGGTCAATAAGATTATTCATTTCAGCATATTGCCAGGGATATATATCGCCAGCTATTGTCTCGTACTTTATGTGCAAATCTTCAAATGTAGACTCTATTCTAGCGTCTATTAAGAACTTTGCATCAGCTTTAATTTGCTCTTTTGTATCTTTAAGTTTATATTTCATTTCTACTTTTTTTATTGATGAATAATGTAATTAGTGAGTATATAATAACAATCTCAAAGAAACCCATAGCCAATAAGAAATTTTCTTTTGTTGATTGATCCTTAGCCATTGCACCTACAACAAAACAGTGCATAGCCAATACGGATGACATCGCGATAGCATATATCGCGGATTGATTTGCTTTATTTTTTGCTTTCATTTTATATTTATTTTAGATTTCCCAAATCATAATAGTTCCGGCATCATACCAAGAAGCATACCACCCATACTTCTCTAAGTATTCGTACATTCTTTTGTGTACGCCCATAATGTACTTCTCACCTTTCCAATCTTCCGACCAATAATTGAATACGAGGTCTCCATTAGGAAACTCTAACCCATTTTCTCCACTTGTCCATATGCCACCTTCGGCACGATTGAATTCTTCGGTAGTTCTTAGGAACATTTCGGGGAATTGTTTTGACAGTTTGTGCATCAATAGGTCTCTACTGATTTTTTGTGTAGCTTGTACCATTTTAAATTGATTTGATTAAGACTATAAGTTTATAGTTTCGCCTCATCAAGGCTCGTCAGTTAATCTTTAAAATAAATGGGGACACAAGACCATACGCACAGATCGGCATATGAGAGTTGTGTACCCCATAATATTTTGAGTCAATATAAAAATTAGTGAATGATTTATTTATTGTTCCATACTTAATCTACCTATGTCACTTAGGGCTTTCGTATGGGTGTATGGCTAGTCTACCTATCTTGTATAGGAACTGAAACTCCATACCATTAGTGTGCCTTATGCATATAATACTTACTTAACATATAATTTTTTATGACGCTGATATTTTTCAATCAATTCAATGTTGCGTTTATATGATGGGTATTATTGCCACTATGAGCGTATCCCAATTATCTTATGGGGAAACTTTTTACCTAAAACAAATTTAATAGGAAGGCACGAATCTATTTATAATACAATACCGATATCTTGTAACCTTAGAGATATGCGTTTCTCATATAAGGATATGAGGTAACTTTTTAATACAATTATTTACCAACAAAAATAATTTTGTAGTATGGATTGAACATACCTTGCATATTGCGGGAAAAAATAAATAGAAATTTCAATGAACTTGCCTAATATGGTTTGGGCTATTAATGTACCCTAATGGCATACATTAAAAATACTTACACTATATCCCCTAAGCATTGGCGAATCTTAGGGTAAATTCAAGTCCCTAATGGCGACTTTTGCGAATTTGCAAAGGGGTAATTTTACGAAAATTCAGTAGCAATAAACTTGCTCAATGGCTATAAATAGCACCCCTTTAATGATCTTTTTTTGACCTATTTTTTAGGGATAATTACCCTATTTGCCTTAAAATATTTCCCTATTGCTTCAATAACTAATGATGGCGTAAAATTCAAAGTCTTATCATTAAATTTAACTAATTGGGATTCAGTTAGATATGGAGCGTATGCCATTGGGTTGCATATTGTTTTATACAATTCTTTGCCTGATATCTTAACATTGTATTTTTTGCTCAATTCATCAAGATATCTTTTTTCTTCAGTTTTACAACTATCTTTTAAAATTCTAATTGTAGTGGATAATTCATTTCTAACTGAATTAGCTTTTTTCTTGAAATCTTTTTTGGACTCTTGCAAAGGACTAAGAATTTTTTCTAATTTCTTGCCATTTACTTGCTCATTTACTACTAACCCATTTTCGGTTTTTTCAATCAAAGGTTTGTTAGTGTTTTTTACCTTTGTTGCGTTTGTTACTTTGTTCATTTTTTAAAATTTAATTGTTTATAAATATTGCGTTTCGGTTATCCCTTAATCGCTACGCTAAATTCGTATTTCTTTGCAATTCAGCAACAAAAAAAAGTGTTAAAACTTTGTTAAGAAATTTCTCCTTATTTAAAATGGAAACGCGTGTACACGCGTAGGGAATTAATTGCAAAAAAAATGTTAAAATCCTGGGTTTAACAAAACTTTAACAAAAAAAGGGGTGATATGTTAAGGAAGTGTTAAAATGCTCAAATTTGGCGTTTCTCAAATTTTTAGGGGTATTGGTTCAAAAGTGTGCAAAGTGTCTAAAAATGGCTAAAAATAGGCAAAGAATTGATTTTTAAATAAACAAATAAAACATTGATTTTTAACGAATAATTAACAAAATATGGTACTAAAAAAGTTAGCAAAGTAATGCTAAGAATTTTAGTTTTCCAGTGTTGTTATATTAGTGTACGAAGTTATTCGTAGATGGAGAATGTATAGGGGTTATCGTACGAAATTGTTCGTAGATTAAATTGATTCTACGAAGAAATTAGTAGTTCGTTATGCAACTAAAATGTATTTAGTGTTTAAACTTTGATGTTACAACATTAGTGTTTGAACTTTGAGGTACTCGGTTGTAGGAATAAGGATCCCCTAGATCGGTTGATAGCTTACCTAGGGGGGAGAACCTTACGCTTAAACATATCTCATTACGCTTAAACATATCTCACTAAAAAATTGGCAGGTAACAGCCTCGTAATTTTACGAATAGTACGACTACTACGATGTCAACCTATAGGTTTACTTTTTAACAGCTAAAGTAAAGCTATAAGTTTACTTTGTTTGTCCAGTTTTTTATATAAATAAATGGACAGTCTAGATGGTGTATAATATATATAAGAAGGAAACCTCACAACACATTGACAATCAATATGTGTTTTTCAATTTGACGCAAAAAAAATACGCTAAATTGAGTTTTGGGCTTCAAAATAGCGTAGATTTGTGGTCAACCAACCAGTGAAGCAAATATATGAAAAAGTATGAATCGTACCTACAATCTCCATTTAAGATGTATGGTATAGAAGAAAGACACTATGTAACCAAGGAGAATGAAGAGGTGATGCAGCTAACAGATGGGGATGATTTATATGCTGTTAGAAAGATTCCAAAGAGTAGATTACAAATGCACGATAGCCTAGCGTATGTTAAGTTGTTTACAGATGCTTGGTCTCACCTGAAGGGGTTATCTACTTTATCTACGAAGATTATCGTATATGGAGTTTCAAATATGAAGCCACTCAGTCAGGTGGTTTGGCTTAACCCACCGGATATAATGCTAGAGTGTGGGATAAAATCACCTAATACGATAAGGGGGGCTATAGAGGACTTATTAGAAAATAAAATAATAGCTCAGAAGCTAGGGTCTAATATAGAATATTGGATTAATCCTAATGTGTTCTTCAATGGGAATAGGCTAAAGTTCCTATAATATACCCTTACGATGCGGGATTTTGCTGTAACTCAATACTAGCGTAGATTTGGGGTACTCAATTTTTTTACATGAAGTACGATATCCCTGAAGAATTCAAGCCTTTTATGGCCTCAGTAAAGAGACAGTGTAAAACATATGGGGTAGAGTTGATGTTATCCCCTTCTAAACAAGTTGTACTTACGGACGACTACTTGCAAGAATGCAGTGGTTATTTTGAAGACCTAGATAAGGTGCTAGTCGTTGCTTGTGGTAAACCATTCTCTGAATGGGGTGAGATACTCATACACGAGTTCTGTCATATGGAACAATGGAAGTCTGACCCTAGGTGGTCTGATTGGAACATACATACAGGTAGAACTTGGGAATGGCTATCAGGAGACCTTATTATGAATAAGACACAACTTTTAAATACACTAGATAAGATGGTAGAGATGGAGAAGGATTGCGAAATGAGGGCTGTTGAGAAAATACGCAAGTGGGGTCTACCTATTTCCATTACGCAATACATAAAGAAAGCTAATGTGTATTTGTACAGCTACCATATGCTACCTGAAATAAAGCGTTTCCCTACAGGCGTATATACAGATAAGAAATTAATTGAAATGTCACCCACCGGGTTTAAGAAATCATATCGTAAAGTACCTGATGATATGCGCAATCACATACTGAAATATTATACTAAGAAATAGCTATTTTTGTATCTATGAAAAAGATAATAGAATTCTTTAACAATCTGTTCGGAAAGAAATGGGAATATGTACCTACAGAGTATGCATCTCCTGTTGAACAATTAGTTGAGGCAAAGAAAGAAGCTGTAAAAAAGAAAGTACAATATGTTCCAGCTGCACTTGTTGGTAATGATAAAGTAAAAAAGAAACCTGCTGCTAAGAAGGTAGCTAAGAAAACCGCTAAAAAGAAAACTAAATAAGATGGCTGTAGATGTAAAGAAGCTAATGCAGATTATTAATCAAAGAGCAGGTGAACCACAAGCTCCTCAAAATCCTATGACAGGTAGAGATAGCTTGAATGTAAACTTAGGTTTAGTACATAACTATTCTCAAATGCTTGGCAAAAAGATTATGTCTAAAAATTTGCAAGATCAAATGGCTGAGGCTGATATGGAAGTTGAAGATAAAAACTTCTTATCTGATAGCAGAAAGCACGCTGCTGCTTTAAATCTTATGGATATAATGTTGCAAGCTAAAAAAGAAAATAAACCTTTATCTAATTATCAACTAGACCCAATTTCTGGAGCATTATTCAAAGGGTTTATTGAAAAGGCAGCTAATGAAGCTATTGCCAATAAAAAACACGGAGAGTACCAAAAAGCAGGAGAAGGATTAAATAAGAAATAAAATGGCAAAAGCAACTAAGAACAACAGTCAGAAAGTATCATTTGGAAAGCGTAAGCACGGAAGTGCTCAAAAATCTCATAACAAACACACGCCTAAGCCAAAAGCTTATCGTGGTCAAGGAAGATAACTATGGACGGAACAAACAATCAAGGACCAGTATTTGCACCACTACCTACAGACCCTCTAGGTGGAGGTATCATTAATGCATTTCTTGGTCTCATCTCAAAAGGTAAAAAAGATAATAGACCTAAATTAAAACAGATGCCAGGTGCATTTGCTGATGTAGATGAGAATGTGTTTGGTAAAGACTTAGCTGATGCTTTTAAAACTTACAATAAAAGAGTAGAGGTTGCGGATTCAGCTTTAGCTTCAAGAAATAAAGAATACAAGTTTGATAATCCAGTAGCTATACTTAGCCAAGGTAAACTAGGTGGCGTAAAGATTACTAAAGAAGTTATACAAGATGCTGTTGATGCTGCAAGAAAAGCAAATGTAAATCCAATGGACTTACTTGCTGTTATGGCACAAGAATCAACATTCTCTCAATCAAAGGTAAAAGACCAATTTAGATTCCCTGACCAACAATCAATGGTTTCAGGTTGGAATGTAGATGAGAAGTATGAGCCATATAAACTAGAAAGATTCTTAGCTGATAAACAAATACCAGGTATATCTGCAAAAAAGAAATATGGTAAAATTCATTATTCAATAGAAGACTTAGATAAGGTTAAAGAAGCTATTAAAAAAAGACCAGGTCTAATGCAGCAATATATGAATAAGGTGAATAAAACACCTATTGCTGAAGAAAGCTATTTAGATATGGCTGCTAAGTTTATAAAAGAAAAAGGACTTCAAGGGTATAATCCTGGAGACCCTAACTATGTAAAAGATGTAATGAATTCAAAAGCTCTTTTACAAAGAGACCCTCAATTAATGAAATACCTTAAATCAATTAAGTTGTGAAAACAAACAAACTAGGTGTAAAGAATAGTTTAGTAAATAATATTAATGCTAGAAAAGCAATGGGTATTTCAAGACCTAAGTCTAAATCTACAATTCCTCCAAAACAATATTCAAAATTAAAGTCTAACAAATGGTAGAGTATCGTGGTGAAAAGTTTTCCGGCTATAACAAACCTAAAGACGCTAATGATGGCGTACATAAAAAAGTAGTTCTTGCTAAAGAAGGTGACAAAGTGCGTATCGTAAGATTTGGTGCTAAAGGATACTCTTCTAACTATAGCCCTGAAGCAAGAGCCCAATATCGCAAACGCCACGCTAAAGAAGCTAACTCTTCTAAATTAACAGCGGGTTGGTGGGCATACCATCACCTATGGTCTAAGAATTCACAAGTTTATCGTTCAGGGAAAAGTTCAGGTAAAGGAGAGCGTTTCAAATAGTAATACGAATCTTATCGTATATTTGCGTATAACCAAAGCAAATGAAACATCTATTTAACAAGATTAAACCTGTTGGCAAACGCGTTATTATACTTACAAAGCCAGAGGACAAAAGAAATCACAAATTAAATTTAGGAGACGGCAAGACACTTGACCTAGAGATATCAACTGAGTTCTCTTGGGATGGTAGGGTTACAAACATTACTCAAGGCATCTTACTTACAGATTACAAAAACTTAAAAGCAGGAACTTATGTATTGGCACACCACAGCAGTATGGGGGACGAATGCGAATTGGTATACGACCAAATCCCTGAAGGTTACAAGTTATTCTCAGTAGAAGAGCAGTTTATTTACTTTGGATTTAAAGATGGAAAAATTATTCCTATTGACGGATACTTATTAGCTGAAAGGTTATATGAGCCAGATAATATATCTAAGGGTGGCATTATCTTAAATCCTGAGCCAGTTAAAATACATAATAAGTTACGCATCAAGGCAAAGCCAGATTCTGAATTAGGCTTTAATGTAGGTGATGTAGTAATTACATATAAGTATGCTGACTACGAAATGACTCATAATTTAAATGGCAAACAAGAAAGCATTATACGATTGAAGTATATTGACTGCCTTGCTATTGACCACGACTTTGATAAAAGAGGTTACTAATGACTGATAAAGAAAAATTAAAGCTGTACGAAGAAGACGGCATTGTTGGTGCATACTACGCACTCAATCGCAAACTAAATGAAATCACTATTTTATTAAACAATAGTAACTTATCTAGATTAGATTTATCTGATAAGCAAGATAGTTCTTGGGAAAGAGTTCTTAAGTTATTTGCTAGTGTAGGAGAAATTAATGATGTAATGAAGAAGCTAAAGATAGATAATGCATTGACAGGTGATGAAGAAAAAGATAAATCTAGACAAAAGCCTTTAATTGAACAGTTAGTTAGATAGATGGCTAATATAGCATATATAACCAAAGACTCTTCTAAAGAAGATATATACAAAGCATATATTGATACGCAAAAAAAGCTTAAGGCTACTGTATTTCATAAGAAAGAAATACAAGGTAAGGTAGCTGAAGTACGAAAGCAAAAGAATAAGAAGTATAATGAACTTAGGTATCAACTATTAAAAAGAGACCAAAGAATTTATAAAATGCAAAAGCATATACACAACCTACAAAGGTTTGCTGTAAATGAAAGAGCAAAGGCTAAGAAGAAAGGTATTGAGATAGGAAGAAGTAGAATGAGAAAGGTTGACTACTCAGTTGTAAAGATGTATGAGTTCTTAATACAAGTTGACCAAGTGAGTTCTATACTTGGATTAAAATTAAATTACTGTGCTTTCATACTATGGGCCGGCAAATACGAGTTTTTTAACTTTAGAGACTTCAAGAAAGATATACCTAATCACGATAAGAGTATACACTACTATGTAAGAAAGTTTATAAACTCAGGTCACATCATACAAGTACATACTGATAATGTTATGAAGCAATATGCATTGACAGGAACTGGTATTGACTTGTTTAATAAAATTGATAAATTCACAAAAAAACATTTTAATGGCTAATATAGAAGTATATGGCATAAGTTATAAATTACCTGAGCAACCAAAAAGTTTACTAATAGAAAACTTTGACCTTGACCAGGAAGACCAAAAGTTCTATCGTGTAGAGATACCTGACTTCTTTGATGAATTAGAGTTTGACGAAGATGGGACTCCTATATATACGGATGAACAAAGAGATTTCATTATTCAAGAATGGGGGCGTATAAATAATGGATATTGGTTTATGAATGATGGGGAGCCTACATACATCACAGGGCTACACTATTTCTATTTAAACTATTGGACACTAGAAGATGGCTCTAATCCAGATTATAGAGATGTAGATAGAAGATATTTTTATTTCCAAGACCACGCTGAATCATTACCATACTGTTTTGGTATAGTAAGAATTAAGAAGCGTCGTGAGGGTGCTACCTCACAAGCTACAGCGTATTTAGTATGGAAATCAATCACCAAGCGTAAATCATTCTGTGGTATCATATCTAAGACAGGTAAAGATGCCTCAGATGCGTTTGTATATATGGTAATGAACGGATATCGTAATTTACCGGTGTTTTTAAAACCAAGAGCAGAAGATGAAGAGACTAAGACAGAGTTGGTATTCAAGAAGAAAAAAGACAAGCGAAAGGCGAAGGGCCGTGAGAAGGGAAAGATATTTGATGATGACATTGGCTTGGAGTCAAAAATTAATTTTAAGAACACTGCCCTTAACTCGTACGATTCAGGTCGTGTTACGGCTTTACTAATGGACGAGGCCGGTAAATGGCCTAAAGAAGTTTCCGTAAACCAATATTGGCCTATCGTAAAAAAGACAATGGGTCGCGGGGCTATTAAAGTAGGATTCTGTTTAATACCATCTACAGCTAACGATGCTAAGTCAGGAGGTGAGCCATACAAGAAATTATACGATGCGTCTAATCAGTTTGAGAATGCAATGACTGCATCTGGGCTGTATAGATACTTTTGTCCTGCTTACGATGGGTACGAAGGTTTTATAGATGAGTATGGCAAGTCTATTATAGAAGCACCTACGGAAAGACAAAAGAAATACATCTACGAGAGATTTGGTATTAAAATAGAAATGGGTAGTAAAGACTACCTTATTAATCAGCGTAAGCTAATTACAGACAAAGAGCAGTTATCGGAAGAGATTCGTATGAATCCATTTGACGAGAACGAAGCTTTTATGATTGACTCTAAGAAATGTTACTTTAATGCAGAGAAGATATATAACCAACTAGACTTCTTGAAAGAAGAGAAAGTTGCTATGCGTAGAGTTCGTTTCTATTGGAAGGACGATAAGACTGTAGATTGGTCTGACGATAAAGAAGGTAACTGGCTAATACATAAGTTCCCACCAAAAGAGATGCAGAATAAGTGGACTGAAGTTATGGGTGTAAAGACTCCGGCTAACAACCACATTTATTCTAGCGGTATTGACCCATTCAAATCATCTGTTATTAGTGGGAAGGGTTCTATGGGAGCTTGCTATATATTTGAGAAGTTAGATATGAAAGACCCTGAGAATACAGGTATGCCTATTGCCGAATATGTAGGAAGGCCTAGGCTTAAAAGTATGTTCCACGATGAGATGTTAAAAGCAGCTGTTTTTTTTGGATACAAGGCTTGTTACGAGAATGATGTCGGTGACGACTTTGTAGACTATTTCCAAAACAAAGGATTTAGAGCATATCTTCTAAAGACACCACAGGCAGCTGTAGACAGATTTAAGAGAAGGCAAGGTGGCCCTGGAAAGTATGGTGTAGCTTCTGCTGATGCTTTTGCTATGGCTAGACAGCTTGATACTGCGATATCTTACATAGAGAACCATTGTCACAAAATATACTTCAATGATTTGCTAGAGGAGTTGTTAGCGTACGACCACGAGAATCGTACTCCATTTGACCGAAGTATCGCCTTTATGATTAGTCTACTTTCTGGCGTATCTTTGGAAAGTCACAAGGAAGAAGTAAAACTAGCTTCCTTACCATTAAAAACATACAAGATTACTGTGTAATGTAATTTTGTACTTTTGCTATACTTATGAGCGAGAATAAAGAAACATCAAAGGAAATATTAAATTTCCATTTAGGTAACTCAAAATTAAAGAGAGATACTGAAGAAGGTTTAAAGATATCAAAATTCTTACAAAAAGCCTACAACAGTGGTTACTTCTCTAGACGTAATAAAAAGTTTGAAAAGAACAGAAAGTTCTCTAGAGGTAAACAACCTATGCAGGAGTTTTTGGACTTATTGAATGTAGATGGTAAAGAAGCGTTTGTAAACCTAGATATGAAAGCACCTGCTATTGCTCCTAAGTTTATGCAGGTTATTATCGGTGGCTTTATGAAGCGTGACGAGAAAGTTCGTGCTACAGCAGTTGATCCTGTATCTACTCAGAAAAAGGTAGATGATAAGGAGGAAGCTGAATTTAGAATGAAGTATGGAGCTCAGGTGCAAGCTATGGAAGAAGAGGTTGGTGTTAGATTAATGCCTAAAGGCCAATATACACCAGAGAGTTTTGAAGAGTTAGAATTGCACTTTGGTCTTGAATATCAATTACCTGAAGAGATTTTATTTGAAAAGGGATGCGACTATGTATTCCACGAGAATGGATGGAATGTTATCAAGCGTAAGTTATTAGAAGATATTTCTGAGACTGGTTTAGGTGCTACAAAAGTAACAACTGGACCTAATGGCAAAATTAATATTAGAAGAGTAGTTCCTGAAAATAGTTTTTACGGATTTTCAAACTACGATGATTTTCGTGATGTTTCTTTCATAGGTGAAGTGTTATCTATGAAGCTAGTAGATATCAGAAATAACTACCCTAATATGCCTGAAGAGAAGATTTGGCAATTAGCGAAACAAGCTAAACAATATACTCAGACAGTTAAATGGGACGATAGATTTAGATATTCTATTGATAGACCATATGATGATTGGACTGTAGATGTACTTGATTATGAAATCAAGACAATAGACAGTATGATGTACCAAGCTAAGACTAATAAGTATGGTAATATTATCGTAGAGAAAAAAGACAAGACACCTCAAAGACTTGGAGACAATAAAGAATTGATTACCAAGGATATGTATGTAATCTATCGTGGTGTATATGTATTGAATACAGATACTATGTTAGAGTGGGGTATTGCAAAGAATATGATTAAGCCTTCTACTGCAAAAGAAATTGCTGATGCTTACTTTAGCTATAGCGTTTATATGCACGAGAACTTGGATTTAGAGAATATGGCTATTCCTGAAAGAATGGAAACTTCTATTCGTCAGATGACTTTAGCTCACTTGAAGATTCAACAATTAATCGCAAAACTTAGACCTTCAGGTTTAATTATAGATATTGACTCATTGTCTGACATTAACATTGGACAAGCTAAGGCGTTAAGCCCATTAGAGTTACAAGCTGTTTATGACCAAACAGGTAATATTTACTACAAGCGCAGAACTGAAGATGGAGATAGTCAAAACGGATTGCCTATTCAAGAAGCCCCTAACTCAGGTAGCGTAAGCCAAATCCAACAATTGATTATGGTTTACAACCACTACCTTGAGCGTTTGCGTGATGAGATTGGAGTAAATGAATATAGAGAAGGTGCTGCTGTAAATCCTAAATTAGGATTGGGAGTTCAACAATCTCAAATTCAGGCTTCCAATAATGCTACAGACTTTATTTATGATGCTTACTTAAGCTTGTATCAACAGACTGCATTTAAGATTTCATTGTTATTGTATGATTCTGTTTTATACGGAGGAAGGCAATATGCAGAATATCTTGGTCAAGATTCTATCAAAGGGAAGCAATTTGATGTAAAGATTGAGGTGTTACCTGATGAGAAAGAAAGACAATTTGTAGAGCAAATGATTCAAACAGCATTATCAGCTAGTATGATTGAATTTGAAGATGCATTTAGAATTCGTAGCATTAAGAATACAAAGCTTGCTGAGATGTACCTTACTAAAGCTAAGAGAAATAAAGAAAAGGCTGAAATGGAGAAAGCTCAAAGAAATTCAGAAATGAATGCGCAATCTCAACAACAGTCTCTACAAATGAAAGCTCAAATGGATGCTCAATTAAAGCAATTAGAAACTGAATCAAAAGTAACTATTGTAAATACTGAGTTATCATTGAAGAAGCAAATTGAAGAGCAAACATTTATTCATCAAGCTTTACTTAAGTCATTTGAATTAGGAAGACCATTAACTCCTGAATTGCAATCTTTAGTTGGAGAGTTCTTTGCAGGCAAACAACAAGAAGCTATGCAACAACAAATGATGATGCAGCAACAAGCAATGCAAGGGCAAGAGCAAGAAGAAGGTGGAGAGATGGAACAAGGCGAGCAAGAAGAGGGACAAGAGGTTGAAGCAGAATAATTTATATATTTGCATAACAAAATAAACCAATATGGCAGAGCAAGACATCAATCCTTTTGATGTGTCAAGTTACTCAAGTGACCCAAACACATCAGTAGAACCAACACAAACCGAGCCAACTCAGACTGAGCCAACACCTGCAGAACCTACGCAAGTAGCACCTACAGAAACTCAAACTGAACCAACTCAAACAACAGTAGAGCCTATTCAAGCTGAACCAGCAAAAGTAGAACCTACGCAAAGCGAACCTAGTGAACCTACAAAAATTCAATTTGAGTGGGAAAACGAAGTAGCAAAAAACATATATGATTCATTAGTTAGCGGTAATGTTTCCGAAATAGCTGATGTTCTATATGAACAAAAAGTTCTTTCAGAATTAGACAAAATGGATGAGTCTGATATTTTAAAGCTTAAGTTAGCTTATGATTATCCAGATTTAAGTCCACAAGAAATTGAGGAAGAATTTGCTTCTAAGTATTCTGTTGATAAAGACTTTGATGAGACTTTAATGACGGATGAAGAAATTGCTGCTAAACGCAAGCAAATTGAGAAGCAAGAAAAAGCAATTGCAAGAGAATTGAAGAAGGATGTTCGTGAAGCGAAAGATTACTTGCAAACATTAAAACAGGACATTAGCTTTCCAGATATCTTGAGTCAATTTCAAGACCAATCACAAACTTCTGTGAATACAGAGGAAATCGTGAGTCAGTATTTGAAAACTCAGGAAGAAGAACAAGCAAAAGCATACGAGCAAGCTAGACAGATGTACGAGCAAAGTATTGAAACTGGCTTGAACGCTTTTGAAGGGTTTAACGTTAATTACAAGGACGAGGAAGTCCAATTTGACGGCAAGTATGCTCTGACACCAGAGGAGAAAGCACAACTTCAAAACGACTTGAAAGCTTTTGATTTAGAGTCTTTTTATGGTCCTCGTTACTACAAGGATGGTAAGTACGATACCAAGCAATTAGCAGAAGACATCTACTTCTTACAAAATAGAGATAAGATTGTCAATTCTATGGTTACCCAAGCGGTAAGCAAAGCAAAGGCAGACTTATTGAAGGGTATGAAAAATATTGATTACAGCAATACTCCAAGAACAGCAGCTGTGAGCGATATGAGCGACTATGATAAGATGGTTGGCAAAATGTTCAGTATATAAACAATTAAATAAAATAAAAACTAATTACAATGGCAGTATCTCAACCAGGTAATGTTCAACCAACTGCAGGCCAAGTAGGTCGCCAGTTCGTTTCTGACTTATCTATCTTAAAACCTCAATACTACGATAAGTTTATTGAGAAGTATGGTTCTCAAAACTATACACAATTATTGGAAGCTTTAGGTATGAAGGCTACAGTTCCTTCTCGTGAATTCTTCCACTTTGAAACAAAGGGTAAATTACATTCAGCTGTACAATTAAATGGTGGTGCTTTAGCTTCTGTAGCTGCAGGTGCTGCTATTGATGTTGAAATCGCTTCTTCTTATGTAGATAATGGTAAATCTCCATTACGCGTAGGTGAAGTTGTTGAGAACGCTGCAACTGGTGTTCAGTACAAAATCACAGCTGTTGCTTCTGCAACTGTTTGCACTATCAAGCCTTTATTGGCTACTGTAGATGCTAACGATGATTTAGGTGCTACTTCAACTGCATTCTTATTATTCAGAGGTATTACTGAAGCTGGTGAAGCTTCTAGCAAATTCAACTCTTTAACAGGTTTGACTGAGAAGAAGACTTTCTACACAACTGAAATTCGTGAAGATTTCTCTATCACAGATCGTGCTAAGATTGAAGAATTATACTTTGAAGTAAACGGACAAGCTTACTACACTTACAAAGGTTTAGATGAAGCTGTACGTCGTTTTATGAACAACAAAGAGTTCAAGTTAATGTTCGGTAGTGCTGCTACAAACATCACTGGAACTGTAGGTACAACTGGTTTGATTCCTCAAATCAAAGCTGGTGGTCAACAATACGCTTGGGGTGGTGATTCTGAATTCACAATCGCTGACTTCCACGCTATCGCTCGTTTAGCTGACTTTAATGGTGGTGCTTCTGAGTATCACTTCTTAATGGATAGCTACTTAAGAACAGCTGTTGATGATGCTTTATTCACTAAGTACCAAAATGGTGCTATCGTGTGGGCTAACGCAGGTGGTTCTCAAGATGTAGCTGTTAAGTATGGCTTTGATTCATTAAAGATTGATGGTACAACTTTCCACTTGAAGAAGTACTTACCTTTCAATGCTGAAGCTGTATACGGAGTTGCTCCTTCAACTAGCTTGTACAAGAATAGCGGTATCTTAATCCCAATGAAAGAGGGTAGAGATGCTCAAACTGGAGATAAAATCCCTTCATTACGTATGGTTTACAACGAAGTTGAGCCAGGTAAAGAAGTTAAGGTTTGGGAAACTGGTGCATTAGCTAAAGTTCCTACTTCAGACAAGATGGAATTGAATGTACACCATATGGCATACTGCGGTATCCAAGTGTTCGCTGCAAATCAATACATCAGCGTTACTTACGCTTAATCTTTACAGATTATATAGAGAACCCCACCTATGGTGGGGTTTTCTTTTTTATGTATATTTGTGACACATATAAATTAAACCAATATGGCAAAAGCAAAAAAACAAACCATTGATGCAGATGGTAATATTGTAGAAGTGGAAGTTACCACGGAACAATCTCAAGAAGCTGCAACATTTATCCCAGAACCAGTTAAGAAAAAGAAGGAAAAACAGTGGTACGAGTATGAACTTACTGAAAAGCACTTTGTTCCTGGAAATACAAGACCTCCTTTCCCTGAGAATTACATCATCAAAAACACAGATGTTATTTTTGACCACATAACAGGTACAGAAAGAGAGATTAGATACCTAGAGGGGGTGAACACTATTTGGGTAGATGAGCAAGAAAAATTATCAGATTCTAAGAAAAAGCAAAGACCTGAACTTAGATTTGTTTGGGGTAAAATGAGAGTGCCTGCACAAAAGACTGCACTAGTACACTTTTTGAATGTTAGCAATATGAATAAGGCAAATCCTCATAGATTGCCTGAATCAAGAGCAATTTTCAAATTAGTTGACGAAGAGGCTATTGAGCAAGCTAACTACAAGAAGTTTGAGAGCGAGATGAACGCTACCGAATTAGCTAAGACAGCTCCTTATGATATTATGTTACCTCACGCTAAGTTCTTAGGAATCAATGTGAAAGACAAGGAAGGAAACTTCGTATCAGAAATTGCATTACGACCATTGTACTACAATATCGCTAATAAGATGGCTGATACATTCATTAAGACTTACAACAACCCATCTGTTTTATCTAAGTTTATCGTAGATAGAGCAGTTGAAAAGAATATTATAAATTTGACTCACGTTAAGGGTCAGGCTGTTTGGAGTGATACAAAGACATTTATTTGTCAAATTCCAGACGGAAAGAAACCAGCGGAATTTTTAGCTGAATTCTGTTTAACAGAAAAGGGCAGAGATTTTTACGTTGAAATTAAGAGTATGGTGAAAGCCTAAATGCGCTTTGTGTTATATGGTTTCATTGGTTAAATTGCCCCTATTTCTATAGGGGCTTTTTTGTTTATATTTGCAATATGAATATTAATGAAATATACAAGCTAGTTTCATATATGGTAGATAAGTATCAAGGTACTTATTTATCTCCTGATGACTTTAATATGGCCATCAATGCAGCTCAAAGACAATACCTTAACTTTTTGACAGGTGAAACTGCTGAGTTTAATCAAGGTACAAGAAGACCTCAAGGTGGTTTTTCAAATGATGTAACTACTGGTGGCTCTTTATCAAATTTCTTAAAAGAGGGTACACTTACTATAGCAACACAATTAGCACCTCAACCTACAGATTTCTATAAGATATCTGCAATGAGAACAACTGATGATGATTATGCGATAAGACGTGTAGGTGCTGATAAGGTATATGCATATATAAATAATTCTATTGATGCTCCAACATTAACAGAGCCTATTTATACTGAGATTGGAAGTAACTTTAAATTCTGGCCTAGTTCTTTAGCAACAGCTAAGATTGTTTACTTTAAGAAACCTGTTGATGCTAAATGGGCGTATACAGGTGATTTGGTTTATGACTCTGGGAATAGTGTTCAATTAGAGTGGCCAGAGAATGACCATATGGACATTGTATATAGAACTTTAGGTATTGTAGGAATCAATTTAAAGGATGGCGATTTAATTCGTATATCTCAAACAGTTAAAAACGATGGTCAATAATGACTAGAAGAGTAATTATAGAACAAATTAGACGTATCTTCTACGGAGGAGTTCCTAATGATGATGCTAGCTTATCAGAAAAAGAAGTAAACTTATTATTGAATGAAGCTATTGCATATATTGCTAAAGTAAACTATACAGATGCTATTAAGTTAGATGGTATAGAAACTGTTGCTGATTCTTTTTACGCAACATTTAAAAACTTGGCTATTACAAGAGATAATGACACTGGTTATTATTCTTTAGACTTACCTCAAGTCCCAGTTGGATTATCTAGAGGGTATGGTATATCTACAGTTACATTCCCTACTAGCACAGGATTGGCTAAATCACCAATTCCTATTTCTGTTAGAGAATTAGATTATTTAGATAATTTAAAACAACCGCCTAGTAAGATATTTTATTGGGCTGAAGGCAAAAAGCTTTGGTTCAAAAGCTGGACTAACTTGGTTGGGAAGCTTGCAATAGTGAGAATGGTAAGCACAGAAACAACTGATTTAGATGCAGAAATTAATGTGCCACAAGAATATGTTTCAGACATTATTGATTTAGTTATCAATAAACTTAAAATTAGAAAAGGTACACCAGAAGATAATGTAAACGATGGTGTAGATAAAGCATAATTAATATGGCAAAAGATACAGCAAAATGGGTTCCTTTATCAGAAGTAATTTATCAATACTTAGACCAGTCTAAACAGACTACTGCTGAGTATCGTAGATTATGGACTGTAGGAGTTCGTGGCGTAGAAGAAATGGGTATGGATGTATATTCAACTCCTAAAACAGTTAAGTTAGTAGTTAATCCAAACAAGACTGTTAACTTGCCATCTGATTATATTGGATTCTCTAAAGTAGGTGTATTTAATGCTGAAGGAGAGGTTTCAACTCTTAGAAGAAATAGAAATCTTACATCTTATAAAATCAATCAATCGGATAGAACTGATAGTAATACAGATAATACAACTGGTAATACATATAGATTACAAGACCTTGCATATGTAAACTACTTTGATGGTGCTAGATATGTAAACATATTTGGCGCAGGAGCTGTTTTAAATAGCGCAGGTAGTTTTGATATAGACGAAGAACAGGGTTTAATTTATCTTGATAACGAATATGGTCACGACTATGTTGTATTAGAATACCTTTCTTCTCCTGCTGATGATGTAGACTATAAAATACCTATTCAAATAAGAGAAGCTGTTTTGGCTTATGTAGCTTGGAAAGATATTGAACTTTTGCCTTTAGGTAGACGCGCTAGCTTAGGCGACAAGCAATTACGCAGAAAAGAATATTACAACCAAAAGAGATTAGCTAATCTTCGTGAAAACACATTCTTGTTAACAGAGGCTAATGATGTTATTAGAATGGGTCAGAAACTTGTAGTTAAGTCATAATATGAGAACTCAAAAAAAGAGTTTAACTGGTTTTATGAATCTTGACGATTCAAATGATGTGTTACCTCAAATACATCATAAGTTGTCTAAAAATGGCGTT
>JACCDO011541004.1_pt1 | contig 39172 bp, 45 predicted proteins | sample 7446101 | NCBI WGS metagenome assembly JACCDO01 (sample SAMN15323440, study PRJNA562643) | freshwater metagenome | isolation source: river surface water | place: USA:Blue River Watershed | collected 2017-08-16 | reverse complement strand
ATTGGTAAAGTTGGTTGTGATATTGGTAAAGTAGGTTTTATTGGTAAAGTTGGTTGTGATATTGGTAAAGTTGGTTGTGATATTGGTAAAGTTGGTTGTGATATTGGTAAAGTTGGTTTTATTGGTGATAATGATTGTGTTTGAAGTGAAGGTGGTGCTATTGAATAAGAAGGTGGAGGAGCAGAATAAGGTATATTAGGAATAGGAGCAGTTATTAAATTTGAAGGAACATCTAATAGATTATTAGACAATATTTTATCCATTGATGAAGTTTTTATTATTTTAAAATTATTTTTCTTAGATGAATATTGAGTGTGAAAAATTTCTGTCTTTATATGGTCAGTTATTTCAATATTATCTATATTTCTAATATTTTCTTCATGTTTTTTAATATATATTTTTACAGCCTCCTTAAATGTGTCTGCAACTATATAATCTTTAATTGGTTTTAATATTTCAAATAACATATATATTATATTATATTAATATAATATATATATTATATTAATATATATGTATTATATTAATATATATTATAATAATAATTCTTTATCTGTTGGTATATAAGGGAGAACAGAAGCATTTAAACGTTCAATAGCATGTAATCTATTTATTATTTCATTAGTATATCCTTTTACATTTGCAATAGAAACACATTGTTCATAATCTACAAATGCAGCTTTCTTAATTCTATCAATTGCACTTCCTTTTATTAATTTCATTAATACTTTCAATATCTCTTCAAAAGTATAATCAGGTTTAGAAACTGCCATCGTTAATGTTTTTCTAAAAAACTGGCTATTTATAATATATTTTCTATTTAATTTTAACTGTTTAGCTAAATCTTTATCTCTATTTTTACTATTAATATAAACACATGCATAATATTTTTCTAAAACATTTAATATATCTAAATAAAGCTGTCTTTCATTTATAGATACATTTTGGTTTGCTAAAGTATCTCTATGATTTATTTTTAAGTCATTAAATTGTTTCATTTTTCCTGTTTCTGAGTCTTCCTCATCCCAATCCCAGTCCTCTTCCCAATCATCGTCTGTTTCTTCAGTAGCTACTGATGCGGTAGGAGGTACTGATGTAGGAGGTACTGCTTCATTAATTGGAGTATCAGAACCTAATTGTTCTATATTAAAAGGCACCTCATCTGGTTCAGATGATAATAATTTAATACATTGTCTTATAATTCTTTTAGCTATTAAACCAGTTATAGGATCTTTTCTTGTATAAGTTATAACAGCTGTCTTATTCATATCATCTAATGATTGAACTGATATATATTTTATATTATTATTTTTAAATTTAGAAAAATTTACAACTCTCCATATTTTATTATTATATGATACGCATATATTTAAATCATATATTTTTTTATTAATACTTACGGGTTTCGATAATTCCATTATTGATGCTTTAGGAGGTATAATAATTGGAGTTTGAGGTGTAGGAGGATTTATTACAACATTTGGTACCTGACCTGCAGCTGCAACTTCTGGTACTGGGCTACGTACAACTGTTAATTGTACATTAGGCTTACTTAATGGAGTTTGAGGTGTAGGAGGATTTATTACTACATTTGATACAGGGGCTGCTACTACGGGTTGTGGTTCTGGACTACGTACTACAATTGGTGGTGAATTAGGATTAACTGATTTTGCAATATCAACTGGTAAAATAGGTGGAGTAATAGATACTAATGGTGGATTAGATGTTACATTAGTATTATTATTAAAAAATAATGGAGTTTGTCCTGGTATTTTCATATGTTTAGATATTTTTTTAATAACATATTTATTTTTAACTTTTATTATACTATATTCTGCTATTTCAATATGGTCAGTAATTATTATTTTAGTAATATTTTTATGTTTTTTAACATACATTTCTACAGCTTTATCCATATCATGTGAACCTATATAATCTTTCCCGGGGTAAAGTATTTCGTATAACATTTATATATATATATATCTATATAAAATAATAATATATATATATATTAACCATATTTACAAATGGGTATTAAAAATATGCTTAAATTTTTAAATACTAATTTTCCAAATTCAATTAAAAAAATTAATACTAATGATTTTGAACATAAATATATTGCAATCGATATTAGTATTTTATTATATCAAGTAGTAATCGCAATTAGAAACTCTGGTGCTGATATGATTAATAATCAAGGAGATATTTCTTCTCATATTTTAGGTTTATTTAATAAAACTATTTATTTATTAAAAATGAATATTATTCCTATTTATGTATTTGATGGTAAACCCCCTGAATTTAAAAATAAAATAATTAATAATAGAAAAGAATTTAAACAAAAAGCTTCTGATAAATTAAATGAAAATTTAACTGAAGATGATAAAATTAAATATTTTAAAAGGACTGTATATATTTCTAAAAAACAAATAGATGAATGTATGGAATTGCTTGATTTAATGGGTATTCCTTATATTATTGCACCAGAAGAAGCTGATAGTCAGTGTGCAGAATTAGTTAAATCTGGAATAGCAGACGGTGTATTAACAGAAGATATGGACATTATGACATTTGGTGCGACTAAAATATATAGGAATTTAACATCTTACACTAAAGATAAATATGTAATTTTAATGAATGATGTATTAAATGAATTAAAATTAAATTATGACCAATTTGTAGAATTATGTTTATTATTCGGATGTGATTATTGTGATATAGTATCTAATCAACAAAAAGTAATAAATTCAAATCGTTCTGAGAAAATTTATGAATATTATATAAAACATAAAAATATTTCTGATACATTAAATGAGATGAAAAAAGATGGAATATATATATATAATACAGATTATACTATATATAAAAATTATTTTTTAAACCCTCCAGTTATTAAATTCACTAATAATTCTCAGTTTAAAATGAAAAAATGTTTAAGAGAAAAATTAGAAAAATTATTAGTATCTAAATATGGTTTAGTAAAAATAAAAATACAAAATAAAATTGATTTTTTAGAAAATTATACAAGTTGATTATAAATAAAATTTAATTATCTTAATATTATTAATGATTAATATTAATAATATTAATAAAATACTTCAGCAAGGAGGAGCACCTTTATATCCAGAACATTTAGAATTACCCAATGAATTAACAATTAAAATATTTGAATATTTAAATATTCAACAATTATTATTATTATTAAATGATGATGATACAAAATTAGGTGCAATATCTGCTATTAAAACAAAATTATTACATTCCAAATTAAATATAAATGATTTGGTATTATTATATAATCATACTTTATTTAAAAAAATTATAATTTTTTTTATACTTAAAGAATTAAATAAAACAAATGTGTCATTATTATTTATTCAAGATGTATATATAAATATTAAAAATAAAGGATTAATAAATAAAATAAAAGTTATAATAGATAATTTATATTATAGTATGTTTGCAGGAGAGCCACCTATTATAAATGACTTAATTTATAATAATATAGTTAATGCATATCTTATTAAATTATCATATATAAGAATATATAAAACAATTAGTGGTTTTTTTGAAAAATATCCAAATGGAATTAGAGGAGGTAATTTTATTGAAATAAATCAGGGAATAAGTTATAAATTTACAATTGAATTTAAAAAACCTGAAAATTCAAAAATATATATAATTGAACCTAGTATTAGTAATGGTGATTGTTATATTAGTACACCAATATATATTTGGCAAATATTAGAAGATTGTACTAATATAATGTTATATAATAAATTGGTTGAACTAATAAATAATAGTTTTGAATATTCATATTTATTAAATACTATTGAATTAATAAAAGTAACTCATATGCCAGATGTACCTTTAATTAATGAAAGTATTTCATTATACTAATTTATTTTATTTTTCTAATATCTTGTAAAAATTGTATCATATCTATATAGTTTTCAATAAATAATAAATGACATTTTGATATAAATATTGATACAGAACAATCTATAATCTTTAGATTATCCATATTATTATATATTTTTGTTAAATTATAATAGTATTTTTTATTGTTTAATAAAAAATGTACAAACATTTCTATTTTTGTTTTAGATAAATTACCAATCATTTTATTAATATCTTTCATAAGTTCATCTTTTGATTTACTTATATCAAATGGAGATACATACATATAATGTTCTAACGGTGTCATATAATTTTTAAGAGTTATTTTTGGTTTAAGCTTTTTATTAATTAATATATGATTATAATGAATAATATCTTTTAATAAAGGAGAACGTCCATATAAATAATACCAAGTTAAATCTATATTATCATAATCTGGTTTACAATTATAATAATAATTTAATACCCAATTTAAACCTGTTAAATAATCTGTTACAATATTATTGATATTAACATGATTATTATGTTTATTTCTAAAATGTAATGAATAATATTTATTATAATTAATATTTGAAGTATTTGAAAAATATATATCATAATAAAATTTATCTTGAGGATTTAATATTTTAAAATATTTATCTAATTTATTTTCTATTTTATATAACTCTCTTTCATAAACTGGGAGTTTTTCTAATCTATTTACATGAGGCATTGATGTTGAATAAAATTTATTTAATAATATCTTTGGTTCATCACTTTTTAATTCAATTATAATTGGTAATTCATATGTTTTATAAAAATATAATATTATATCTTTCAATAATTGGCTTGGAAGTGATAATATATAAAACACTTCATTAGAATATATTTTTTGTTCTTTCATTTTTTTACTATTAATAATTTGTAATATATCTATATAATATTCTTCAACAATCTCATACATTTTAGTCCATAAATTATTAATATCTTTCATATTTATTTTAGAAAAATTTTCTATTTTATCTTTATTTACATCAGGTTCTTTATTATTCATATAATCTATTAATATAGATTCATCAATTTGGTTACATGCATTAATTGGAGATATTTTAACAAACGCTGGTTTATTTATAAAACAAAATTTCCAAATATAATTTATTATATATTCTCGTAGAATATTCATTTTATATCCAATTATATCCCTTATTATTCTATTAATATTTGATATAACATGATATCTTGCATTACGTCTTAGAAAATAAGATTCTTTCTTTTCTAATAATGTTAAAAATTGTATAAAATTTTCTGTATTTATACTAATATTATGAGAATCATTAATTATATAACCATATTTAATTAGATTAACAGTATAATGGTCTAATATTAAATTTATATCAGTATTAACTCGTAATGTTTCTAATTTAGGTAAAAAATCGTCACCAAATACTGTTAATATATATACTAAATCCATTATTACATTTTTAATATTTAACTGTTTTTCTACTTTATTTTTTATTAATTCAAATAAAATATTTTTAAAATGATTTATATCTATTAATGAATATACAGGTACATTATCAGATGATAATTGTTGATCATAACGTAACATAAATATATTTAAATCTTGTATTGATTTTAATAATAATAATATTATTACATCTGAATCAGGAGAATATACAATAATTTTATCATTTTTATATTTAGTATTTTTAATTAATACATCTATATAATGCATTATTTTCATTTCACCTTCACCCATTTGATTTATATCAGATATATTCAAATATTTTAAATTAACACATGATTTTCTTATTTTTTCTTCAAAAATACTACTATTTAAATATTCCATTAAATTATTCATAAAATCTGTTCCTGGACTAATATTATTTCTTGACCAAGAGAAAGAACTAGGTTGACTATTCATTTTAGATAATATTTCACCCATATAACGTCTTTTCTTTTGTTCATATATTTTTGACATAGTAGGAACGCCATCTACGCAAATAGTAATAGTTATTAATGATAGTTTATGTAAAGTATGCTCTATTAAATCCTCAATATACTTGCTCACGTGTTCTATTAATTTTGTTTCAAATTCTTCTTTTGTAATTGTAGTACTTTTAATCTTTGTTTGTTTTTCTAATAAAAATTGTGATGTGATATGAACTATACTATTAAAATCAATTAATAAATGTTCACAATCTACTTTTTTAACATTATGAATGAAATTATAATCTCTTTTCAAACTTGAAAAGAATCTTTCAACACCCATTATGTATATAAAGAAAAAAAATAATTATTAATTAATAATGGATGAAGATATTAAAAATAATTTAATGAATGTAAATAATTGGAAAAATAGAACAAATCGTAAAAGAAAACACGAAGAATATGATAATAACGATATTAGAAAAGAATTATATTATTATTGTATTGAAGGTTTAATTATTGAATTAAATCAAATTGATAAAAATACAGAAGAAATTATGATGTCTTATTTAAATAAAATGATTAATAATTATAATAAAATTAAAAATGAATTAGAAAATAAAACAAGTGATGTTGAAATTTTTTTATATGCTTATATGGTATCATTACTTGATGTTATTGATAATATTAAGATATCATTAAAAAATATTAAAAAAACAAATGTTATTAAATATTTACAAGATTATAAAAAACAGTTTTATATACCGTTTAAAAAAAGAAAACTAAATAATATTGAGATTGAAGTTGATGATATATTAGATGATAATGACGATTCGGATTATGAGAATGAAGATGATGACTATTTTGAGGCATCTATAAAAAATAAAGAGTTAGGTAGTTTTATTAAAGAAATTAAAAAAATATCTGATATAAGCGGAACAGTTAAAGAAGATTCTATTAAACATTTTAATAATCTAAATGATGATGAAAAAAACAATTGTGTAAAATTATTATCATCTATATCTAACAATAATAATAATGTACCTTATTTATTTAAAATTTTAAAAATGGATATTGATAATGAAACAAAGAAAAATATTATTTCTAAATTAATGAATAATAGTGAAAATGGGAAAATTAAAAAACTGGCAGATGATATTATGAAAATACCTTTTGGAGAATATAAAGGGTTAAACTTAATTGATTTAACTAATAAACCCAAAAAAATCCATAATTTTTTAAACAAATTAAATAATAATATGAATGATGCTGTTTATGGTCACGATGAAGCTAAAAAACAAATTATTAATATTATGGCTCAAATGATTAGAAATCCTGTATGTAATGGCAATGTTATCGGTTTATGGGGGCCTCCCGGAACTGGCAAAACTTCAATTATAAAAGAAGGCATCGCTAAATCCATGGAGAGACCTTTCGTTTTCATTTCTTTAGGAGGTTGTCAAGATGGTTCATTTTTAGAAGGTCATTCATTTACATATGAAGGTTCTATTTATGGTCGTATTGCTCAAGCATTAATTGAATCTAAATGTATGAATCCAATTATTTATTTTGATGAATTAGATAAAGTGAGTGCTACTGAGAGAGGGAATGAAATTATTAATTTATTAATTCATTTAATTGATCCATCACAAAATACATTATTTCGTGATAAATATTTTTATGATATTAATTTGGATTTATCAAAAGTTACTTTTATATTTTCATTTAATGAACCTCATAATATTAATTATATTCTTAGAGACAGAATAACAATGATTGAAACAAAATTTTTAAACAATGATATGAAAATGCATATTGCTAATAATTATCTATTAAAAGAAATATGTAAAGATATGGGATTAAATAATAATATTAATATTGATAATGATATTCTATTAGATATAATTAATAATTATACTCACGAGGGAGGTGTTAGAAAATTAAAGAAACATTTATATAAAATTATTCGTGAAATTAATTATGCTAATCTTACAAAAACTAAAATTTTAGATAAATATGTTAAATTTCCTTATACTGTAAGTTGGGAAGTTTATACAGAATTATTTAAATATATTCCTAAAATTATTCATCTTGAAGTCCACAATAAAAATAATGTAGGAATGGTTAATGGTTTATGGGCAAATAGTTTAGGACAAGGCGGTGTTTTACCTATTGAATCAGTATTGCTTCCATCTAAGGAATTAATGGTGGTTAAAGCTACTGGTTCTCTTGGTGAAATTATTAAAGAAAGCATTGACGTTGCTTTATCTGTCGCATGGAATAAATTAGATAATAAAATTAAATTAGAATGGATGAATAAATGGAAAACTACACCTGAATGTTTTCATATTCATTGTCCTGATGGTTCTACTGGAAAAGAAGGACCGTCTGCAGGTGCTGCAATGACATTAACTTTCTATTCTATTTTAACTAATAAAAAAGTAAAACATAATATAGCTATGACTGGAGAAATTAATTTACGAGGAGAAGTAACAGAAATAGGAGGACTTGATGAAAAATTAAATGCAGCTAAAAGAGCAGGTGCCTCTCTTGCTCTAATTCCATTTAACAATAGTATTGATTTAGAAAATGTTATTAAAAATAATCCAACTTTAATTGATGATAATTTTAAAGTAAATACTGTTAGTAATATAGATGAAGTAATTAAATATGCATTAGAATTTTAATTATAATTAAAATTAATCTTAATCTTCTATAATAATTTCATCATTTATTAAATTTTCTTCCTCAATTAATTTTATTCTATATAATCTGCGTTGTTTTAGTTCTTTCTTCATACTTAATTGATTATCTAATAAATTATTAAATTTATTATTTAATCGTGTAATTTTTCTTAACTTATAGTTTCCGTATTTATCTAAATAATTATCTATTTTTTCTATTTCTATATTGATTATATTTAATCGTTCTTCTAACAAAAAGATTTTTAAATCTTCTGTTTTAATTAATTTAGCTATATTCATTATCTATTATTTATGAACTATTAGTTTATAAATAATTAATTTCAAATTTTATATAATAAGCTTTATGAATAAATATGAAATGATTCAACAGGCATATAAATGGAGAGAACAAAAGAAGCAACAATCTAATGAAGAATTATTTAAAAATATATATTATGTATTTTTTTCAATATTAGCAATTAATCATATAGTATTTATATATAAAAACTATAATTATATTAATTATTCATATAATATTAATAATCTTGATTTGGATTAATAATCAAAGGTTTATTGAGCTTAGTCGCTATTCTCCTTCGCCTAATTTTACTAATATCTATATGGGAAAAATTGATATACACCAATCAATAACCAAAGGTTTTTATTAAACAAAACTTTTAAAGTTTTGTTTAATAAAAATTGAAATTATTTGGCTATAACTAATACTAATAAAAAATTGTGAGAATGACATTGAATATCAATGTTATATTAAACAACGCATTTGCAACAGGAGATTGTGAGATTATTTCACGCGAACTTTACAATTTCAAAAAAACAGATTTTACTGATTATGTTCTTGAAACTATGCGTGTATCTTTTAATCAACTGATAATTAATAATAATTTTGAAGCAATTCAACTTATTATTAATTATTTTTTCTTTTTGGATATTAGAACATTAGATTTGTTATTGATTAAAGACATTTATTCGTATTCTGCTATTCATAATTTCCCTCTTATGAATAAACTTTGGTATGAGCTTAATTTGAAAGAAAATACATACATAATGCCACATGGATGTGTATCAGAAATTCTGGAATCTATTGATAATACTCAAGTATTTGAAGCACTTATGTGTCACATCAAAGAAACAGAAGATTTTCATAATGAAAATTGCGATATTGAAAGTTGGATTTTAGATACAGTTTTAGTAAATGGAAGATATAACTGTTTGATGGCAACGTTCAAACTATTTCCTGAAATCAGAGTAACATTGCAAAATATTTATGCAAGCATTATGGGTGGAAATATAGAATGTTTCACATTATTGTATCAACATTATTATCACTTAATTGAAATCAATCCTTGTCATATGTTTGAATATGCTGCTGGTTATGGCGGATTACCCATATTACTGCATCTTATGACACTGTATGAAATAAATACTTTTGTTATTGATAGAATGTTTGCATTTGCACTTGCATCTGGACGGAGAGATACTCTCATCTATATTCATGATACATTGGGTTGTCGTAATTATAATATGGCCCTTGAATATGGACGAGATTTTAATACTAATCGTCTTGATGAAATTGAAGATGTTATAGGATATGAATTTAGTTTTCATGAGAAAGAATGGTACATTTCTCCTACTTACGAACAAGATTATGAATCATGTGTTCGCATTGTCAACGAATGGCTTAATAATTAACCTATAGTTAATTTACTAATCATACGCTTTGCATTAATTTGATTTTCCATACTATCAATTATTTTATCTATATTTATATCATTCTTATAATCATTCAAATATTTAATTTCTTTTATACCACTTGCTATTAATATCTTAAAACAATTAATACATGGATAATGTGTTATATATGCAATTGCTGAATGCGTAGATACTCCTCTATTTGCACAATCTGCTATTGCATTTTGTTCAGCATGAACTGTTGCCTGTTCATGACTATTATTACCTTCTATTTTAATTATACTAATATGATAAGCATCTGGTAAAAAACCATTATATCCAGCACTAATTATACGATTATTTTTTACTAAAACACATCCAACATTTAATCTTTCACATGGAGAACGACGAGAAATAAGTAAAGCAGTTTCCATAAAATATTCATCCCAGTTTAATCTATTCATAATATTAATCTTCGATTTATTTTTTAAATATTTTTTTAAATATTTTTAAAATATTTAAAAAATATAAATTAAAATAGCATTTTTAAATAATCATATTGAGCAATAATAAAAGCAATTATAAATGATACAATACCAATTATTAAGTGTAAATTATGTGATGGACAAGATTCCATGATAGTATGAACTAATTTACAATGAATTTCATGAGGGAACAAACTCCAAAAGAGAGCATTTACTGCAAAAAATATTATTAAAATATTTTTCCACATTATTAATAATGGATATAAAAAAAATAATATTATCTATAGTTATTTTAATTGTTTTAGATTTTATTTATCTCAATTTATTCTCATATCATTTTAAACAACAAATATTAGATGTTCAACAGTCTCCACTTGAATTTAAATTACTTCCAGCTATAGTATGTTATATAGTATTAGTATTTGGATTAAATTATTTTATATTACAAAGAAATGGTAGTGTGATTGATGCTGCATTATTAGGTTTAATAATTTATACTGTATATGAAACAACTAATATGGTAATATTTAAAAATTGGAATATTAAATCAGTATTAATAGATTCAATTTGGGGTGGTATATTATTTGGTTTAACTACATTTTTTATCAATTTAATTATATAATGTTTGTTTTTAGTTTATTACCAATTGTTTTATTTAATAGATATAAATATATTTTACTTAAAATATTAGGTTAATGGTTAATGGTTAAAACCAAAGGTTAAAACCTATGTTAATATATAAAATGAATAATAAAATTATAAAAATATTTTTAATTATTCTTATTTCTTTACTATATTTATCTTCTGCTTACAATAAAATCACTAACTTTAATTCTGTTGCCGATGGTTTAAAAAATAAATTATCCTCATCAGTATTATTTAATTGGATGCCTGATATATCTAAATTAGCTTTATTATTTGCAATTATTTTATTAGTAGCTGGTCCCATTATGATGTTATATGGAACTGCTCTAGATAATCAATTAGTAACTAAAATAGGTGCATTATTATTAATTATTTTCCTCATTTTAGCAACTATATTGTATCATCCACCAAATGATCCTGGTCAAATTAATAACCTTCTTAAAAATATTTCATTGATGGGAGGTTTAGGAATATTGATTATCTAAATGAATCAGGTCAAATAAATAATTAAGACTTTAGTCATAAGAATATTTCATTGATGGGAGGTTTAGGAATCTTGATGGTCTAAAGGTAAAACATTAGAGCCGGAATACTGCAAATAATTATTAACTTTATTTGTTACATAATTTAATGGGTGTTTAATGTTTTCATAAACATCTTCAATAAAGTCTATATGAGTATCCATTTTATTTTGAGTGCTTTCTAGTTTAATTAGCCGATCTTCTATTCTGTCTAATTTTTTATTGATTTCATTTAATAAATTAAGAAACTGTATATTTATTTCTTTTTTGTCTTCCATATTATATTAATATATATTAATATAATATTTTGTCTAAACTAATTGTTTTATTGCTTTATAAACTGGTTTTCTAAAATGATGAGGGATATATCGAAAACTAATAATTTTCTTATTCTTTTCATACTGGTTCCTTGCTTTTTCATTTTCTGCTAAAAATAATTTCATTTCCTCTTTACTCTCTTTAACCTTTTGTTTTATTTTTGGACTTATTTTTCTATCTGAATCTGTATTACCTTTGGTTACAAATATAGAAGGAATATTATCAGAGCAATCGCCAGAAACAATCTTTTGTCTCAATGCTTCGCGGGCTTCTTCTCTTGATAGATGAATTAATTCTTTTTTCTTATAATCTGCAATGTATAAATTTTTATATCCTAGTTGAAGAAAATCATTATCACCGGATATAATATAAACTATATGATTAGGTCTTTTATGTCTAATATAACGAGTTGCTAATGCAATTAAATCATCTGCTTCCATTTTGGGAACTTTTAATGAATGAATATTTTTATTTTCCTCTACTAATTTAGGTATTAAAGTATCATAAGTATAAGCAAAAGTTGGTTTAAAATTATTCTTTTCAGATAAATCTACACGATTACCTTTATAACATTCTGCAAATTCATGCCTCCATAATGATTCAGAAGGTGCATCCTGGCAGAATATTAATGTACTATTATTATAAACACTTTTTGATACTAAATTGATAATTGATTCTAAATACATTTTTGTATATTTTTCAATAAAAATAGGTTCAGTACTCCAATCAAATTTATTATCATCTTTATGTTCTTTATATAAATCTTTATTAGCAAAAGAAAACCATCTTAATGTTGCAAAAAATCTATGAAAAGTTGTATAACTAGTATCAACTAAAATAATGGACTTTTGGTCATTATTACTCATTATATTAATTTGTATATTTATATTTATATATTAATCCTTGATTTGTTATTATCAATATTTATGATAATTCCGAAGGAATATAATGTCTAAAAAGTTAATTAATAATTTTTAACATTTGTGCAATTTACATGTTCTTTCAGTTAACATTGGAGAAAATTCTTGTAATTTAAATGTATCTGTTTGGTTTGTTAAAAGTGTTGTTAATTGATCTTGATTATTAATATTTCTATAATTTAAATCACCTGCAATTATTATATTTTTTGATTCTTTAAATGCAGCTTTAATTTTATCTAATGCAGCTATTCGTAAATGATTTCCTAAATAATTATCCGATGTTTTATCATCTGTATCTAATGGAAAATGACATGATACTAAAGTTAGACCATCTATTGTTAATCCTATTGCTGTTTTTGTCTGTCCTAATGCTTTTTCTTGACGTGATTCTAAATTAATAATAGTTGGATTTAAAGATGGTAATAATAAAGTATTATAATCACTGATATTATCCATATCAATACCTATTGTTTTATGAAATACAATTAATCTTACATTAAAATTTTCTTTACGTGATTCTGACATTCCAAATGATACTTTATAACCAGGTAAAAATTTCTTTAAAAATCCTAATAATACTCTTGGAAATAAATCATTACTATTTGATTCTTGCAAACAAAATATTATAAATTCATTATCTGAAGACAATATTAAAAAATCACCTAGTAATTTACCAATACCACATCTTAAATCTAATTCATCATGTAATTTAGCTATATTCCATGTAAATATTATAGATGGTTTATTATTATATGTAAATTTACCATATACTAATAAATGGTCTGATAATCTAATCATATGGTTTTTCATACGTTCTCCTCCATATACACCATAATCCATTACACTTATATTAGGTCCATTATATAATATTCTATCACAATTACTTGGATTTCTTGTTTCATCATAATGTTGTAAACAATTGGGTATCTGACACGACGCATCTAATTTATTTGTACCACCTCCATATTTAATTAAATATTTAGTTATTTTGTATTGATATAATGATTTATAATTATGTTTTATTAAATCATTATAATTATTTATTTTTTTAATATATAAATTAGTATCCATTTGTATTAATTATCTTAAGAAAAAATTGATTTATTTTAAGTTTAATATAATATAAATAAATTAAATGAGAATTCACATTTATAGTAATAATACACTATATATGCATGATTATAATACTATTGATGAAGTAAACGAATTTGATTATGAAAATGTAATCTATATAAATTGTCATAATCATAAATTATCAAATGTTGATTTTATTAATAAATTCCCAAATTTGCAAAGATTAATTGCTTCTAATAATTATTTAACACATATTCCTGACCATAATAATATAGAAATATTAGATATTAATACAAATAAAATTATAAGATTAGGATATTATCCGAAATTAATTAAATTATATGCATTTAATAATTTAATTAAACATTATAGTATTCCTATTACTGTTATTGAATTAGATATTAGTAATAATAAATTAACAAGGTTAAATGTTAATAAAAAACAATTATTTTCATTATTTAATATTAAATATAATAATTTAGAAAAAACTCTTCAAAATAAAATTTGCAATTATTCATATGCAAATTTAAATACTATTTATGAATAATAAAAGTGAAATAGGAAATGAATCATTATCTAGTTTCCTCAAAATTAATAAGAGATATTTTCTATATATATATTAATATGCAAAATATTAAAGAATTATTTGATACTGCAACATATGGAGAAATTGTTGAAACAGAACTGGTTAAACCAGACACTGGATCTACACCAATGGATACTGAATATGTATCTATATATACTGATAGGTTACGTAAAAGACCTGCAGAAGAACCATTATCAACTGGTATATCATTAGACATTGATTCAATGTTATTATTAGAAGAAACTGGATTATCTAGGAAGAAAATAAAATATTCAGATGATATTGAAAGATTAAGTGGTTTTAATGAATTATCTCCAGATAGTAAAACTATTGTTTTAGCAGAAAGTGTTAGTAATAGACAATCTTTAATAAATGATATTATGAAAGATAATATTAAAATAGATTCAATTATAAAGAAATTAGATTCTATGGACGATGATTATAGTTATACTTTAGCAAGTGAAGTAGGTAATTTTATGGAATTATGGATTTGTGCAAATATGAAATGTCCAGGATGTAAAAAAGGAAAATTATTTAAATATATTTCATCAAATATGCCAGTTATTGATATTAGATGTGATAATCCAGAACATAATTTATTACATCATGGACCATTATTTTATCAAGTAAAAGCAACTGAAAAGAATACTAATTTTTTAGGTACTAAATATTTTACAAGACAGCCAATAAAAGATTATCCAAGTGGTTATATTAAAGTTGGTTCTAAAAAATTAGGACAATTCTCTCATAGTGTGAGTACAGTTGAATCAATTGAAAATAAATATATTGTAATTGGTTATATTTGTATAACATATACATATTCAACAAATAGAAGATTAATTAATATTGATTTAAATGATTCATTTGTTGTAATACCAAATTTAGCTTTCCAAGCTCGAACCAGAACTAATGATTATTATTATAAATATATTCCAAATTCATTAAATTTATCAATGATTTCATTTAATCCAGATACAAATATTGTAAATGTTTTATCATTCAATGATTTAGCTAGTAAAGATGGATATAGTTTAGGATTATTTAAAAATATAAATTTAGATAAAAAATATACAACACGCCCATATATTAAACCAACTTCTGCAACGAGAAAATTAGATTTATCACAAGAAACTATGAATTATCAAGCGAAGTATCTATATTATAAAAACAAATATATTAAATTAAAATATAATATGATGATTATATAATTAGAAACTTTATTAGTTATTTTCTAAATGATTATATATAATGTATAAATATATAACATTAGCTTATAATACTAGACAAGTTTGGTCTGTTCCTATGTATATATATCAAGACGAAGAGAACAAAAAATATTATATAACTAGAACTTATCCTAAATATTCAAGATTTGATGGAGATAATTTAAATGATCCAACAACATACAAGGAGATAGATTTTGCTAAAGAAATTAGTAGTAATGATATTAAATCCGGTCTTACTAATTATTGGAATCAAGACTGGAAATTTATATTAAATAACATTTAATTTTATATTATAATATATATCATGGATTCTTATAAAGAAAAATATATTAAATATAAAATTAAATACGAACAATTAAAAGAAGTAATTGGAGGAGCTATAACGTTCTGTCCTATATGTAATGCTAGACTAACTACATTAAAAAAAGTATTTGAACATGTTAAATTAGATCATAATATGGATATTACAATAGATGATTTAAGAAAATTAGTTCAACAAAAAACGATAGAGAGAGGACGTGCTGCAAAGAAAGAAGGTAGATATAACTTTAATTGTAAATATTGTGATAGAAGTGAAAGTTCTGTTAGTGGTTTAGCAAATCATATGTTAGTTAATCATCATGATTCATTAAATGAACAAGATTTCGAATTAATAGATAAACATATTAGTATATTTAATTTAGCAAAAAGCAAATTTTTAAGAGAGAAATTTGTTCAATTAGAAATTAAATTTAATAGAATAACAATTGGCCCAGGCATGACATTAGATAATTTATCTGAATCAGTACCAATAAATGCAAGACGTTCAGAGCGTGCAAGTACTTATGCTAAAGCACCAAAAGTTAAAAGAAATCGTCCAGGAGTTGATGTTGAATTAGAACCAGCTATGCAACCAAATCCTCTATTACCAGACTTAGAATTATCAGACGAACCTTTCGAGGAAGGAGCATCTGGTGTTAATTTAGATGTTGAACCATTATATGGTGCTGAATTAAATATGCCTGCTCAACATTTTCATGTCCCTCCAGATTTTGAATTAGATACAATTCCTGTTGATTTATTATTTGAATCAACAGATTATCTACCAATTGCACGCGCAGCACCTAATATGAATTGTGAATATTGTAGATTACCATTTAATAGATATAATTTAGCTAAACATTTACTATTAAGACATTTTAGTATTATAAATATGGAAGATTTAGAATTTATTAAATCAGTTATTCCAAAAGAATATAATAATTTAAGAACAATTCATATTATATTACAAATACATAAAAAAATTATAGCTAGAGATAGAGCATTACAAACAATTAATTTTCTAGGCGAGCAACCTGTTGCTCAACAAGTTGCTCAACAAGTTGCTCAACCTGTTGCACAATTACCTAATATTGATTTTGAAGATTATGATACTTTTCCAGATGTAACAGAACCTTTATTATCAGAAGAATTGGATGATGATTTATTAGAATATTTATTAACTCAAACACCTAATCAATAAATATTTAAAACAATAATATTTATTAATATAATGGAACAACTAGAACATTATATTATTAATTCCAACGGAACAATTTATTTAAGTGATATTGATTATAAATCCTTTAATTATGAGTCATATGATGATTTTGAATTAGATTTATATTTTTTAATTGAGTGTCTCTATAGTAATTATAAAATTTATAAAAACAAACAAGAAAGAGTTGAACAAGAACAATTTAGAAGAGATTTAATTAATAAATATGGTAAATGTATTATTACTGGAAGTACTTGTTTAACAGAATTAGAAGCAGCTCATATTGTTGAGTTTTATAAAAATAACAATAATAATACAATTTCTAATGGTTTATTATTAAAATCCAATATTCATAAAACATTTGATGAATATTTATGGACAATTAATCCTAAAACTTTAATGATTGAAGTTAAAGAAAATGTGGAGGTGGGTGAAATTAAGAAGTACGAAGGAATTAAAATTAATATAGATGTATCTATGATAGATAATTTAAGAAAAAGATATAATAATTTTGAATCGTCATAAAAATTGATTTATATTTATTTTTATTATATTTCATTATTTATAATGAAATATGATGATTTTTATAATGATTTAACTAGATTAGGTAATTATATCCAAGAGTTTAAAAATCAGAATATTACTGATCCAAATATTATTATGAAATTTATTAAGCTTAGTTTTATTGTTTTTCCAGAATATATTAACTATCATTGTATTATTCATTTTAATTATGTTATTAAAACTGCGAGCTATATTAAAAAATTTATTGAAAAGAAAACCAATGAGATTTCATTAGATGACATTATTAATAAATTAAATAAAAATGAATTTACAAAGACTGATAATATTAATATTGTTTATAAAGACCTTTTAAAATTTATGATTAGTAATGAAATTATTTCTGATATATATTTTACTGATTATAGTCCAATGGAAAAGATTGACCCTAATCCTATTCCACTTAACTTTACTGAATTTATTCCACGAATTAATCAAGTGAAGGCATTTGAATATTTGGAAAAGTATGGTCTTGTAACATGTATTCATTGTCAGGCAACTGGTTGCGGTAAGACTTTCATTATTTTGCGTTATATTGAATACGCATATAAATTGTTTAAAAATAATACTAAAATTATTCTATTTACAGAACGAGTTAATATTTTGAAAGATTTATTTGATTTCTCAAAGGATAATCATAAACCAAATATTAATAAAATTAAAAAATGGAAAGAAATGGGTATCGCTGATTTAACTAATTTTAATATTATTAATTGTGTTACAGATAAAGATAGTCAATGGATTGATAAAATAGATAATATTGATGGAAATTCTAAACCCACATTAGTTGTTATTAATCGTGCATATTTAACTTTGAAAAAGAATTATTATGATAGATTCAATAATATTAATTTGATTTTACATGATGAGTGCCATAATACTACTAGTAAGAATTGCAATGAATTATTATTAAAATGTAGTGAATTAGATATCCCAATTGTTGGTTTTAGTGCAACACCTCTTAGAACTGGTAAAAATGATAAGGAAAAACTACTAAGTGTTTATGGAGATGAAGATGATAATTTAAAATTAGCAACAAATTTTAATATGATTTATGCTGTTTCACAGAAATTAATTCTGCCTCCAGAGTTTTATTGGTATAATATTGATAAAAAACATTTAAATAAATTTCAAACAGATGAAGATAAATTTAATTATCAATATGATACAGTTTCTACAATTTTAGATGGTTTAGTTGAAAAACTACCAAGTAAAAAAATTGTTGCTTGGTGTGGTAGAATTGAATATGCTGAAAAATGGATGAATAAATTTATTGAAGAACATAAAAAAAAGAAGAACTTATTTGATTTTAAATTCTATTTAGATACATCAACTAATTCTGATGAAGATTATGAGGTATTTAAAAAATCTGACGGAAACTGTATTCTATTTTGTGCTAATAAACATCGTGAAGGTTCTGATATTCGACGACTTGATGCATGTATCTTTTTAGATGGTGTAGTTAATCGTGGATGTATTCCATTTATTCAAAGCATTGGTCGTGTATTACGTATTGATAAAGAAAACCCAGATAAGAAAACAGGTGTTATTATTGATGGGATTTATAAAAGTGATAATAATTATGAGAAAGATTTTGTTGATAAAATTATTGGTTATTACATGGCCCTTCAAAATATTTCCGAAAATTTAGATGAGAATAATACTGCTTATGAAAAATATATTAAATTGAAAGACATTATTAAATTTGATAAAGAACGTAAAATTATTGCATTAAATTTTAGTGGTAATGTTATTAATATTAATATGAATAAATTAGAATGGGATGCGATTATTAGTAAGTTTGATAGTGTATTACAGAATAAGATTAAAATGAGTGATGAAGATAGAATTAAACATGATTATAAAGAATTAAAAGAAAAGATTAAAAATATGTTTACACATAAAAAAAATTATATTGAATATGCAAATAATAATAATCTTATTACAAATCCAGATATTATTTATAAAGAATATGGATGGATTAATTGGTATGATTTTTTAGGAGTTGATACAAGTATTTATCCAAATAATAAAAATGTATTATTAACATTATGCGATAAATATAATATTAACTCAAAAGAATTATATGAAAAGAAAGCAAATAAATATAATTTACCATTAATGCCAGAAGAATTATATAAAGATTTTACATCTTATTATAACGAATTTAATGAGGATAATGAATTTAGAAGATAGATTAATTTTGAATCGCCGGAAAAATTGATTTATACATATATTATTTTAATAATTATATATATTAATATGTCTAAAAGTAAAGGTAAAAAACAAATAGTTAAAGATGAAACTAAGCACAATATATCTCTTTTAACTACAGAAGATTTACAGGCTTATATTCATAAGATTCATAATTTTTTACGAAACAATGGTGTTGGTTATGGTAAATCTGGTATGATGGTTTTTAATGTGTTTTATGGATTAAAATTAATTCAATCCCGTTTAGATACATTTAATTTGTCTGAACATCAGCGACGTATTCTCGATTTTGATGAATTAAAAAATAAAATAAGCCCTAATAATATTGACCATGACCATAATAATTTAGTTGGTTATATTGATAGAGAAATTTTAGAAGTATTATGGAGTTTGAAAAAATCATCAGACCCTAAATTATCAGGATTAGGTTATTTTTTATTTCATCAAATCCCTCGTGATATTGTTCCTCAAGTTTGGGCAGATACTATTAATATGATTGATGTTATCCCAGTTGGTTATAAAGCGAGTAAAGGTGAACAGAAAAAAGTTAATCTTGCAGGTAAAGTATATGAATATTTTGTCGGTCGTGATAAACAAGCTATTTCTGAATTAGGTGCATATTTTACAGACCGTCATATTACTGAAAAAATTTATGATAAGTTAAATATTAAATTAAATAAAGATAAAAGTATTGGAACTATGATTGACCCATTTGGTGGTTCTGGTGGTTTTACTCTTGGTTATGCTGATTATTTAAATAAACATTTTGATATTGATTGGAAAAAGAATATTAATAATATTTATCATTTTGATATGGAAGATTCGGTCGTTAGTATGACCGGTCTAGAAATGTTTGCATTAACAGGTGAATTTCCTAAACGAGATTATAATTATAAACGGATTAATACATTTACTGATAATTTTATTTCTGAGAATAATGATTACAAACGTTATAAATATGTTATTTCAAATCCTCCTTATGGTGGAGATGATACTGATAAAACACCAGAACAAATTATTAGGGATAAATTAACAGATTATATTAAGAAAATGCATCCTGATGATTTTAAAAATAATAATCAATATAAACGATTAATGCAAGAAACAAAGATTTATAATGAAGAACAAAAGAAAACAAAGGTGAATTTAGCCACTTGTTCTAAACGATTTAATGAATTTTGCAAGAAACATAAGATTACAACTGCAAATAATAAAGAAGCATGTAGTTTACTATTATTAGCTGATTTACTTGAAGAAAACGGTACATGTGCTGCTGTATTAAAAGAAGGTGTATTTTTTGATGGTAAATATTCCCTTCATCGTAAAGTTATTCTTGATAATTATAATATTACTAATATTATTTCCATTCCTAAAGACCAGTTTGAAAATACCACAACTAAAACATCAGTTATTATTTTTCATAATAATGGTAGAACAGAAAATATTAAATTTAGTGAATACAAAGTCGTTAAACAAGATGATGATGTTATTACAGTTAATGAAGATGGAGAGTATTTACTTGAAAAAATTCAAGGTTCTATTAAATATGTTGAAGAAAATGAATTATGTTCTGCATCATATGAAGATATTTGTAAACCTAAGATTATTAAAAATAAGAAAGGTAAAGAAACAGAAAAATATGATTATTCATGGAATTCTAAAAATTATAAAAAATATAAAGTAAAATGTCCTAAAGGTTATGAACTTAAAAGAATTACCGATATTGAAGAAATTAAGTTTAATCCTAAATCTAAAAGATTAGCAGAGTTTGCAAATGACACAGGTAAATATCATTATTATTCATCAGGAACGACTATATTAAAATGTGATATTGCTGATTTTAATAATGAATTAAGTATAATTATTGGACATTCTGGAAACGGATGTTTATTTTTAGATAATACATTTTCTACTTTAGTTACAAATCATGTTTTACAATCAAAAAATAATTATTTATTAATGTATATATTCAATTATTTAAAATATTATTGGAATAGTTTTTATGATTTATCATATCATGGTTCAACTGTTAAAAATACATCAAATGAACATATCAATAATTATAAAATAGCATTTCCGACTGATATTAACAAATTAAAGAAACCATTAGACGCACTTTACAAACTCCATCAACAAATTACATTAGAAACTGAATCAATTCCTGAAAAAGAAAAACATATTATGGATTTAATTAAGAAATTAACAGATGAAGGCAAAAAAGGTGTTGATTACGATAATAAAAATTTTAATGAATTAGTTGAATTTCAAAAAAAACTTATTAAATATAAAGCATCTCATGGTAAAAAAGAAGGAAAATATCATTTTTATACATCATCCCAAGAAAAAATATTATTTATTGATGAAGAACCATTATTTACTGATACTATGTTAATTATGGGTAGAAATGGAGATATGAGTGTTCATTATGATAAAAATTTTTCATGTGAAAATGATCATGTTTATGTTATGAAAATAAATGATATTGATACAAGATATATGTATTATTATATTTACTTAAATCGGTTGTGGTTCAAAGAACAAATGAATGGTTCTACAATTGATGGAACATCAAAAGAAATTCTAGGAAAATTTACTGTTAAAGCTCTTAAACCATCAATTATGAAGAAACATAAATTACAAGAATTATTTGATGAAGTAGATGAATTAAGACAATCACTTGTTGATAATAAAGCTAAATATGATGAAAAATTAAAAGAACTTTTTAAGGATTTTGATAATCAAGATAATGATGAAGAAGAAACAGATGATAATGATGAAACAGACGAGGAAGATTCTGAAGAGGAATCAGAACGTGAAATTATTACATACAAAGATAAACAATATATTGTTGAAGATACTATTATGTATAATATTAAAAAAGACGGTTCGAAAGGCATACAAGTTGGAACCTGGATTAATGGTAAATTTAAGAAGACAAAGAAAGAAGAGATTCTTAATGTATAAACCTTTGGTTACAAAATTGATTTATAAGACCTTTGGTCATAATTATTAATAATTAATGATTTACAACACTAATCCTAAAATTTTTATTATTTCCCGTGAATCAATTCCTGATGATATTTATTTGTGTGCTGGGAATAATAAAGATTATGAATGGGAATTAATCCATTTGTTTGAATTTGAAAATGGATTAAAATTTGTTATTGGTGCTAATAGATATATTAAAAAAACTGAAGAGATTATAGAAATTATGAAACATGAAATGGAATATATTATTTATGAAAATAATACTCCTGAACAACTACAAGATTATTTTTATTATAATTGTGATAATTTTGTTAAATATAAAGATTGTGTTATTAGAAGAAGTTATTAATACTTATACATTATAAATAAATATTTAATTAAAGACCTAAATTATGGGAAATATTGATTTAATTTTTCTTTAATTAAATATTTTATTTATAATGTATAAAGTTGAACAAATATATGAAGATACTATTAAATTAACAAAATTAAGTATAAATAGAGATGAATATGATGAACAAGTTTTAGAAAATGGAGATATTTTGTTAATTAGAAAAAAAATTATAAGTATTAATGGATTTAATGAATTTAATAATATTAAAAATCAATATCAAATAAGTAATTCAAATATATTATCATGTTCAATTAATTATTATCAAACAAATGATTATAAACTAAAATATAAATCCATTTTAAATTATATTTATTCAAATTTAATTAAAGATGGTGTAAAAATAATTAAAAATTCTATTTTAAATATTTCAACAATTAAAAAAGAAACTGAAGGATTTTATTATTTAGAAGATTTAGGGATATCTATTCAAGGAGCAGATGCAACTAAATGTTTAAATGAAATTATTAATCAATGTCATTATAATAATATTCATATTACTATACTAATTAAACTTATTAATGGACAAAGACTTGAAATTAAGTTAGAATAAAAATTGATTTAATTATAAATTAAAATTATTTATAATTAAATATTAATGGACTATCAAATTAATCTTATTACACGTTCTCAAATTCCTTCTAATATGTTTTTATGTGGTGAAGATGAAGATGAATGGAAATTCATTCATAAATTTGAATTTAATAATGGTTTAATATATATTATTGGTTCTTCTTATCGTATTTATTCTGTTGATGAAATTATTGAAAATTTAGAATTTGATTTTAGAACAGCAAATGAATATAATAATAATGCAGAAGAATTACAAGAATATTATAAAGATGAATTTGATATGTATTATAAATATTCTATCTGTCAAAAAATTTGGAATTATTATAATAACAATAAACAATTAATTCAAGAAGTAATTGATTATTATAAATCAGAATCTGAAGCAGAACCCGAGTCTGGTAATGATATCGAATTAATTTCTGAATATGATTCTAATGACGACGAAGGTTTCGAATCAAACGACGAGCTTGTAGAATTCTAATAATATAATTAACCATCTAGAGCCTGTGTTCGTTCTTCTTCTTTAAATCCATTAAATTTATTCTCACGAATGCGGGTCATTGCAGTTGAGCATACACGAGTTACTTGTTGAGAACCTTGTGGAGTTGCCATGTAATTAATACAGTTGGTAGGTGCAATACCAATACTACTACCTGCCTTTAAACTATCATAATTCGTTCCTAAATATAAAAATTGCCAACTGTATACATTTGTATGTTCTTCAATTAATTTCTTTAAATTATTCTGTGCATCATTGCCTTCATAATGTTCATCGTCAATTGAACGCCATTTTTCACTAAATGAATTCTGGGTTTGTTCACCATCTGATAATAGAACAAAAATAACTTTACCAGGACGACGAACAGTCATATCTGATAATTTCTTACCAGTATATTTAATCATACGTGCAAATGATGGATATAAAACTGTCATTCTATCTGGTCTAATATGTTCTTTAGTAATTGTTATGTCTTTTCCATCTAATCCATCTGCAAAAATATTAAATGTATCATTAAAAGTTGCACCATAAAAAATTACTTCCTTATCACATTGGTCGCGAATCATCTGAGTTAAACTAGCTGCTAAAGCAGTTGTGTCTAAAGATGCCATAGAACCAGAATTGTCAATTAATGCAGTTATGCATACAAAATTATCATCAAGAGGAATATTCATTATAATCAAAGATTATTAATCATATTAATATGTGTTTATATCCTTAAAAATTCAATTGAATATTTTTTCTATTATTATATATTATATGGATAATCATTATAAATCAAAATATTTACTTTATAAACAAAAATATCAAGAATTAAAACAACTAATTAATGAACAAACAGGTGGTGTTATTTGTTCAGATTGTGGTAAATCAGTTAGTTCTTATGATGAATTAATTATGCATAAAAGACAAGTACATAATGTTGGATTAACTCCTACTGAACATAGACGTAAACAAAATGCAGAAGCTGCTAAAAAACGTAGAGATTTAATTAGATCAGGCATAGGAGGTATTAAATGTAACTATTGTGATATGACTTTTTATGATTCAGGATATTTAGCAATACATTTAATTAGAAATCATAAAAGTATTATTAATTTAGATGATTTGATATTTGTTAAATCTTATATTAGAACAACTGCTAATGTTCATTTATTATCTATTAAAGAATTAGAATCTAAATTATCAACTGCTAATACAAGACAAGGTACAGAGTGTGATTCAAGATTAGCAAATACTCTTGATAATATTAAAATGCATTTAGAATTTCCTCAATTAGACGAGTCTGTTTCTATTATACAAAGAAAACAACCTGTTGAATGGAATTATAGTTTACAAGATGAAATTGATTTTTTTACAAATTCAAATCCACCACAACCTATGGAGTTAGCGTCATTATTTCCTGATAATGTAGAACAAAACCAAAATAAAGATTTAAATTATTTAAAATTAATGGAAGAATTAGAAGATGAAGTATATCATCTAAATAATCCAATTTTATAATAAAAATAATATTATATAATTTTATTTTTATTAACATTTTAACAGAAATAATATAATTAAAGTAAATATAATTGATAATATGAATAATTCATAAATGTTAAATGTTTTAGTAACATTATCTAAAACTATTGCTGCAGGATGCATCGTTGCTGGATTAAAACTGCTCATTATTATATTTTATATTTTTAATATTATATAATCGCGATTTTGATTGTATTTATTATTAAATTTACTAATTTCAGTTGGAGATTCTAATATTAAATAACGATAATTATTACTACTACCATAATCTATAATTCTTCTTAATAGAGTATAACCTATTTGTGAAAATATTGGATAAACAGTAAATCTTGTAACTAATAACTGTTTACTACCATCTTTTGCTAATTGTGGATGTTCTCTGGTTAATGCGTATCCTAATAAATTTCTATTATCATCTACTCTCCATGTTATAGAATTTGCTTCAGTTGGTGGTTCATAAGATATTGGTAATACAGAAACAGTTGGTACAACATTATTAATATTATATATTAATCTTAAAATATCTTCTCTTGATCCTCCAACTTGGTGTTTTAATTCTAAATATTTTTGTTTAAATTCTAAATATTTACTATAGTAACTCATTAATAATATTTATATTATTTATTTTATATATTATAATTTAGTAATAGATATTTTTACATAAACTTTGATAATATAATACCTATAAATAAACCAAATAATAATATTAAAATAATAGAGTTATTGTTATTATTACTTACCATACAATTATTAAAAGTCTCAGTTTTTTTAATTAAATTTGTTAAATCTTCAATATGTACTCTTACTGTTCTATTTGCCCACCTAAATACTGATAAATCAGGAATATCTTTATCAACTTCTAAATAATTTGATGGTATTTTTTCATCAAATAATCTAATTCTCATATTTATTGGAACTCTTAATGAAGTAGTTTTTTTTACCCATGATTCAGGTAAGATGGTTCTACCTGTTTCTAATTCTAAAAAATCATTAGTATAATTAATACCACTGAATAATGTTACCTTTGACATATAATTAATAATAGATTTTATTATAATAATTTAATTATAATTATAAATTATCCGATGATTCAACTGATTGTTTAAATTTTCAATTGGTTTATACTTTAATTTAAAATCTCCTCTTTTTTATTAATGATATACATATATATTCTTGAACTATGTAATAATAAATATTATATTGGTAAACTATATGATATATATAAATTAGAAGATACTATATTAATGTTAGATGAAACAATTGAATGGTTATATTATAATAAAATTAAAAAAATTTCTAGTATTGAACAGTTTGATCAAGATGTTGATGAAAGATTTTTTATTTATGAATTTATACAACATTATGGTGTTAATAATGTTAGAGGAGATTCATTTAATAAAATGAAATTAACATTAGATAATATATATGATATATTTACATATGTTAAAATAGAATTTAATAAATGCTATTTATGTGGTAAAAATGAGCATAATGGCTTTCAATGTAAATTAAGATATAAATATGGTTATGATTTACTAGTTATGCTAATAATGTCTAATATTATTTGTTTTAATTGTAATATGAAAGGTCATTATAAAGAACATTGTAAAATTAAAAAAACACTTGATATTATTATTTAATTATAATTATATGAAAAATTGATAAAAATTGATAGGGCGTAATAATTTAACATAGTTAAATTATGACTCTCCCTATTAACAGTTATTAAACAAATCTTAAGATTTGTTTAATAAAAATTGATATTAATAATTTTTATAATTAAAAAATTAATAATAATGCAATCGATTTCTAATACGAATAGTGAAAATAATAATGATAATCAATCTGTACCTATCAGTGCATCTGAATCACATCCTGTTCATACATATGGGCGACTTAGTGCACCTCAAGTAACTGCATTTGGTTTGCCACCTGTAACTACAGCTGGTCCATTTACTTTCGGAGGTCTAAAGCCTACAAATACACAAAGTGGAGGTTTTGTGTCAACAGGCGTATTTGGAACATCTGTGCCACAAGGATGTTGTAATCCATTTCCACCAAATACTCAACGTCATCCAGAAACAGGAATTCCTATCCCAAAGCCTACTCAACCTGTATTTGGTTTTCGTTGTGACCAACAGTTCTCACAAAATGTTTCTAAAGATAAACTCATTGAAGAATTATATGCAGAATTACGTCGTCTGCAAGAACATGTTAATGAATCGAATAAACTTATTGGTAGTATGTATGAACTATTACGCAAGCTTTAATTAAATTCTATATTTACCTTTATTATCTAACATTTATTTTATTACTTTTATTATATACTAATAATTTAACTTTCTTTTTGGTGTATTTATTATCTCCTCTATTATTTATAATTTGTTCAATATGGTCTTTCTCATTATCATTTAGATTATCTCCAAACTCCTCATAAAATTCTTCAATATCACAAACAGTATATTCAATTATATCATCTACTAATTCATTCTGATCAACTAATATAAAACTCTTTGTATTTTCATCATATTTATGTCCTACATTAGAACGATTATTTGTTATAGCACTACTTTTATAATGTGGAAATTTTTCATTAAAATGTAAATATTCAAGACATTTATAGATAGTCTGTTTTTTATGTTTTAAAATATTTATTTTCTCAACATCTGTTACATCTTCATATGTTTCTTTACCTAATTCTACTATTAATATATTATTAGTTGTATTATTGTTAGTTATATTATTACTATTGGTTATATTATTACTATTAGTTGTTGTATTTGATGTTGTAATATTTTTCATTTTGATTAGTTCAGTTTGTAGTTCATTTATTTTATTTATCAATATAGTGTTTTGTTCCTTTAATTGATTAATATGTTCATATATTTCTGTTTCATTAGATTGTTTTTTTATTTTACATATTTTTAAATGTTTTTTCAAATTATCAGTTCGTGAATATAGTTTATTACAAAAAGAACATGTTTTATTAACATCTAAAAGTGAATTTGAAGTATTTTTGGAGGATAAATTTACTAAATTGGAGTGATTCGGAGTGATGTTTAAATAACATTTTTTCTTGTGATTACATAAACTTGATGCTGATTTATATAATTTATTGCATATAACACAACTATATTTTTTATTTTCCATTATAATATAAAATAGTTTATTTATTTAATTCACTTTCTATTCACTTTTATGGAGGAAAATTCACTTTTCATATGCGAGAGAGAGATATAATTTATAATTTCTGAAAATTAATATTTTTATATGAGAATTTTTATTATAATGTGATATTTACAATAAAAATTTAATAAATTAAATTCTATATTTTTCTTTGAAATATATTGTATTATTTATACTTTTAGTAACAGCTTCTTGAATTAAATTAGTATAATCACGAATAAAATTATTATTAGTATTAAAATTAATTCCATTTTTATGCATTATAACTGTAGGTGTGTTTTCATGCCAAATAAAGTAATTATTCCAATTCAAAGGATTATCATATATTTCTTTTGCAATATTAATAGATACATAATTATCAATTACAGTATTATATTTTGGTAAAAAATGAATTTCACTTTTTTCTATATCAGACCATACTATATATCTATGATGAATATAACCACCATAAGAATTTTTTTTATCATGTCCATCTATACCTTTAGTTATTTCAATTAATGGCGATGGGGTTTCAATAAAACCTGATTTTGATACTCGTATTATTTCATTCATTGCAAAATCTGGATTTTGAATATCCTCTAAAGTATGTCTTGAATAAGTAAAATCTAATGATTTATCATCAAATGGTAATCTATTTACATCTATATCTAAATTAATATAATCTTTAATATTTTCATTATATCCAATTACTTTTGTTGCTAATGAAAATGGAACTTTCCCAGGACCTATTTCTAATATATTTTTATAATTATGTTTTTTACAATAATCTTCAACGCAAGTTAACACATTTGTTATTGGATACCAGTAAAAATTCTCTATTTTAGTTGTCATTATAATTTTAATCTTTATTTTTTTATATATAATTAACCTTTGTTCCATTCTCTTAGATAATAATTTTTTTAAAAATTACATTGGTTCTGTATATAATGTATTTATTGTATCATTATGATTCTGTAAAACAATTTTTGATGTTTTAGGTATTAAATATATATTATTATTTATTTGAACTAGTGGACGTTCAGGTATTAAAGCAATGAATGGGTCTATAATAGGAGCACTCATTACATTACTAATTGTTAAAAACATAATTAATATATTTAGGCCAAATTTTATAATTGAATTCATTATAAATTAATTATATATTTCTTTATATTTTTATATTCTTACCTTATATCCAAATAACATAATAACCCAGCCAAAGGCTAGTTTATTTAATTATCTGAACACATTTTAGCCAAAGATTGGAAAGTTAGAATTTTTATTCCTATTCACTCAAAAATATGGATAATTTATAATTCTTTAATTCTCTATTATTATATAATGAGTTATATAGTTGATATTGTATCTGTTGTCGGGCCTTGTTTAACAATTGGTAATATTATTCCTCAAATACATAAAACACGTAAAACAAAAGATGTTAAGGGAATTTCAATAGTATCATTGTTTTTAACTTTAGCATTATATTTTACATGGGGTATTTATGGAATTATATATAATTTGATTCCATTAATTATTACTGATGTCATTTGTTTCACTTTAACATTATATAGAGTTCATTTATATTATAAATATTGTTATAATAATGATTAACCATAGTTCACAAGCTGATAATAATCTTAAAATTGTGAACAAGGTTTAATTTAATAATATAAAATCAGTTTCAGTATTTTTATGACTATTACACATTTCTATTTTTTTATCTAATTCTGATATTTCTTTCTTTAATTCTAATAATAATATTTCTTCATTAGTTTGAGTTTTTTTATTGCCATAAATTAAATAATAAGATAAACAATACGTACCATATAATACGTTTTTAACAACCCACCATGATATATTTAATGGGGAATCTATAGATATATTTATCAATGAAACCATATATATATTTATAGAATTTATTCATATAAAAATTTAATTATAATAATATTAATGACTGCTTTTCGCAACTTAAGTATGAATATTTTTTCTAAATATAATACTGTTATATTTGATTTATCAGGGGTATTAGTTGATTTTGGTGTTAAAATTCCATATATTGCAATGAATACTGCTTTATTAATGAATCATATTTGTGTTCATGATAGATTAGTTAATCATGGAATGGGTAGAAATGAAATTAAACATATTAAAACATTATGTAAACTTAATAATCAAAAATATAATAAAGTAATAAAAGATTATAATAATTTATTAATTAATTTAAATAACAATACATATTATAATTATCCAATAAGAGGATCGATTGAATTAACAAACAAACTTAAAAAAATGGGATATAATATTGGAATTATTACTAGCTATGAGAGTAATGTTGCTAGTTTAATTAATTATAAATTAAAAAAATGGGGTTATAAATATGATTATCTTATTACTAATAGCTGTGTTAAAGAATCTAGACCTCATCCTGAAATGATTACAAATGTTATGAATCATTTTAATGCTAAACCAGAAGAATGTATAAAAATTGGAGAATCTTATTTGAATTTATTTGAAAGTTGCGGTGTTAATATTGATACTATTAATATTATTGATTCTTCAAGAAATATGGGATTAGAAGAGCTTGAATTTGATGATTTAAGTGAAGAAGTTAAACACGCTAAAAGATTAATTATTATTAATAATTTATCTAAATATCCTCAACCTAAATATATGGTTGATACTATTAATACTATTAATAATTATATTAATTAAATAATTTATTATATTTATGATGTTTATTTATAAACATCATGTCTATTTGCATTGTAAAACCATTTAATGTATGTTTATCATATATATCATATGGTATAAAATTAATTGAATCCATATACTGAATGTGTTCTAAAAATGACGGAACACCTTCATTATATTTACCAAATAAAGGTATTTCTAATAATATAAAATCAGTATATTTTAATATATCACTCGAACCTTTTAATATTGGTAATTCTGCTCCTTGACAATCTATTTTTATTAATATTCTATCTGTTTCTGTTAATACAATATTATTATTTTTCACATGAGTATTTAAATCAATCGTATCTCTTTCTATTATATCACAATTATTAAAATGAACTGTTTTCTCTCTAAACATTGAATCTCCTGTATTCTTCTTTTGATACCATTTTACTGTATCTTTCTTATCATTTAATATTACATTAAACATTCTCATATTAAAATTTATATTTACAAAATTAGTTAATTCTTCGTATTCTATTGCCTCATATAAATAATAGTCACAATTTGTATAAATATTTAATAATTCTTTAGTCCATAGTCCATGATAAGCTCCTATATCAAATATTTTAGTAGGATAATAGCCTTTATTTTTTAAATCTTTTATTTGTTCAAACATTATTATAATATAATGAGTATTTAATTGTTTAAAGAGAATAACCCATATATACTATTAATTATGAAAAAAATTGATTTTTTTTTTACATAATCAATCTATATAACTTTTGATTATGAGTTATCCTACGGATATCGCTCAATTTAAAGCACTTATTAATACCTTTGTTAATAATAACTGGGTTGTCGCTGGCGGTTTCGCTATTGATATATGGTGTACAATGTCGGGTGTGCAATTACCTGATGTTTTACCTAATAATATTGATATTGTTTATGCTAAAATGACACCTATTGTGTGTGAAACTGTTGGTAATTACAAACGCATCCAAACAACGCCTCATACCTCAGTTACATATAATAATCCAGGATTCACTCCAATCAACTTGACTATGACACGTAATAATATCAAATATTATGAATTTGAAGGTCTGAAAATTATGTCACCGTCGTCATTGTTGTCATGGTATGAAGAAGAACCTGAATTATATCAGGAAAAGATTAGTCAGTTGAGGGATATTATTTCTCGAACAACTCATTTAGAATTTAACTACATTTATTCAAAAAATATACCGTCAATCAATTCACTCAACGAGTCTCCTGCTAAACGCATGATGTTTTAATATTTTATTTTATTCATCATTGCAGATTTTATTATTGGTTTATTTTTATAATCAGTTTTAATTAAATAAATATTTATTTTTTTTAAATCTAATTGAAAGTTTATTAATAAACATTTAATTAGTAATTTTATTTCTGGTAAAATATTTTTTTGTGATTTTAAAGTATCTAATAATAACTTATATATTTCTTTTGGCACAGATGTATTTAATATATTATATAAATATTGTCTATTTGCTTCCCAATATTTATTATCATTTAATAATTCTTCTAACTCTGTTTTTAATAATATTATATCTTCAGTTTTATTATTTTCAAATTTATTTAAATCATAATTCATATTCAATATTTTAAAAAGTTTATTTAAAAAATTCACATATACATTTAATTCATTTTTATTTGATAATAAATGAATATAGTCTTTTAATCCATTTGATATATCTAAATGATTAAATAATATTGAACATATATCTATTTTATTTTTATAAAAATACATTAAATGATATTTATTTATATATATCTCATCTATTCCATATGAATATTCTGATTTTAATCCACAATTAACAATTAAATTATTTAGACTTTTAATTATAAATGTGTCTTCTAAAAAATCACTAAATATACTATAAGGTAAATTTATTGATTGATAAATAAAACTTGCTATTATTGAATAATATTTCATTTCAGTACATATTATTCTTTGTCTTATACCATAACACCCACGTGTTCTATATGCTAATTTTATCTTATTTTTATCAAAATAAGTTACTAGTATTTTATACCAATTATGCAAAATATTATCTATATCAAATATAATTACTTTATCTGCTCTATGAATATTATTATCATATAATGGTAAAAATCTTAACATAGTTCCTATTTTTCCTTTATGATAACCATTTTCATTTTTAAATTTTGGTATATCATATTTAAATAATTCTATATTATCATTATTTTTACCAACAAGCATATTAACTTGATGTTCAGATGAATTATCATAATATATTCTTAATTTAAATTCAGGTAAAACAGTTGGCATATATTTTATTATATTTCTTAATCCTTCGTAATATTTATTTGTTTTATTAGAAATCTTTTCTGATTGAAAATATACTACTGATAAAATATTATAATTATTTGGTGGTTCTTTTCTAACTATATTCCATTCACATATTATCGATTTTGATAATTTTTCTGTTATTATCATTATTATATATTATGTAGAAATATTGATATTAAATATAATTAAATACTTATTAACAATATTAATAATGATAGTTAATGAAATAATTATAGATACTAATATTATATTCCATAAATTATATCATATTTCTGATATTCATATTAGGAGATATGACAGACATGTAGAGTATGATATTGTTTTTAATAATTTATATAGCTATTTGAAAGAGCAAGAATTAGCTTCTGGATTAATTGTTATAACTGGAGATATTTTACATGCAAAAGATAATCTAACCCCTGATTGTGTTATCAAATGTTATAGATTTTTAAAATCATTATCTGAAATTATGCCGGTTGTATTAATTGCAGGTAACCATGATATGGTTGAATCTAATAAACATATCAAAGATTCATTAGATTCTATTTTAACTGAGCGAAGTATTGATAATTTATATTATTTCAAAAATAGTGGGATTTATAAATATGGAAATATTATATTTGGAGTGTCTTCATTATTAGATAACAAATTCATTAAAGCAGAAGATATTAATTATCCAGATAATATTAAAGTCGCTTTATATCATGGACCAGTAGGACAATGTGCTACTGCTGTTGGTGTTGTATTACATGGTGATAAGCAATTAGATGATTTTATAGGATATGATTATGTATTATTAGGAGATATTCATAAATTTCAATATTTGAATAACAAAAAAATACTAAATAATAGAATAGCATATGCGTCGTCATTAATTTCACAAAATTTTGCAGAAACAGATATTTATCATGGATGTTTAGTATGGGATTTGGTTAATAAAAAATCAGAATATATTATTATTGATAATCCCTATAGACATATGGTTATGGATATTATTACAGGTGTTGTTATTGTAGATAATGTAGAAATAGATATTAATTCTCTAGAAAATAATTCTTTACCTACTAATGCAAAAATTAGATTAAATGTTACTGATACTGATAAAGAAGTTAGTGATAAAATTAAAAAAAAAATTAAAAAAAAATATCCAAATATTACATTTTATGAATGTTTTATTAGTAAAAATGAAATTATTAATCCTACTCAATATACTATTAATTATAATGATTTATTAAATGGGTTTCTTAATAAATTATCTGATGAAGAAACAACTGAATGTAAACAATTATTTAATAAAAAAATAGAAGAAATTAATATTAATAATGATAAACAATTATGTTTATGGAGTTTAATTGATATAGAATTTAGTAATTTATTTGCATACGGAGAAAATAATAAATTGGATTTCACTAAATTACCTATGAATGATATTGTAGGATTATTCGCACCAAACTCTCATGGCAAATCTTCATTAATTGATATTATATTATTTAGTTTGTATGATAATTTTAGTAGGAATGTATATTCAAAACATCGTACTATTCCTTCATATATTGTTAATAATAAGAAAAAAAATTTCGAAACAAAAATTAGATTTAAATTAGGAGGTGATATATATACAGTTCATAAAAAAGGTGTAGTTAAAGGTAAAAATAATAGTAAAACAGGAATGGCGATTTCATTTGATGTATATGATTTTATTAAACAAACCAATAATGATATATTATTTTTAACTAGGAAAGACAGATTCGAAACATTGACAGAAATTAATAGTGTTATTGGTTCATATGATGATTTTTGTTTGACTACATTATTTTTACAGAATAAAGAAAAAAATTTTTATGATATGAGTTCTAGTGATAGAAAATTATTTTTATATAATATGTTTAACTTGGATAAATTTGAAAAATTATATGATATATTTAAAAATGATGAAAAACATAGTAAAATTAAAAAAGAAGATAATGAGGAAAAATTAAATAATATTGATATTGATAATATTATTGAAGAAAAAGATAATAGAATTAAAATGAGAAAGAAATTAAATAAAAAGATTGATTATATTAATTCTATTAAAAAGAAAATTATTAAAAAGAAAAATAAATATATTAAAACATTAAATAATATTGAGTATTCAAATATTAGTAATGTTATTAATTATAATTTTAATTCAAATGATTTATGGTGGCTTAAAAGAAATCTTGAAATTTGTTATTTAATTACTAATACTGAAACCATATCACAAGAACATAATTATAATATTAATCAGTTTACTAAATTAATATATTCATTAAATGCATCTCTTAATACATCATTTGATACAACCTTCAACAATACTAATTATGATATTATTAATAAAAATACAAAAGGTTATAAATATAAAAATATGTCAAGAGATGATATATATAATAATTATGAAAAATATAAAACTGATTTAATTGAGTATAAACAATTAGAATATAAATTAGAGTTGGTTAATAAACAATTAGAAATTAATCAAATTAATAACAATTGTTCAGTTTGTATGAAACGCAAAGAAATATATGATAATTATATTAAAGAAAAACATATTCTTCAAAAACAAATTGATAATTTAAATATGTATAATTTAAATGTAAATTGGGATGAAATATGGAATGATTATAATTATTGGATGAATATATATAATTCATATAAACTGGATATATGTAATAATATTGTTAATCATTATCAGTATATGAATTGTTTTCATTCAAGACCGATTAATAAATATCAAGAAATAACAAATTATATTGAATATTTAAAAATTAATATTAAATATATCAACAATAGTGAAACTATTAAAAACATTAAAAAATTGGATATTAAATTAGATAAAATAGATAATAAATTAAGTGATTATAATAAACAATTAAATGAAACATTATATGAACTAGCAATATATGAAACAAAATTTAATACATATATTGAATTAAAAGAAGAGATTAAAAAAAATACTAAATTGTTTAATATACATAGTGTGTTAAAAAAAGCATGTCATATTAATGGAATTCCTAGTAAAATTATTTCTACTAGATTAAATGATATTGAAGATAGAGTTAATGAATTAATTTCTCAATTTATTAATAAGAAAATTAATGTTTTATTAGATGGTAATAATATAGCTGTTTATATTAAAGACAGTAATAATATGATAGTTAATATATTAGGAGGTATGGAAATGTTCATTATTAATATTGCATTTAAAATAGCATTAGCAAATGTTAGTATTATTCCAAAAAATAAAATGCTTATTATAGATGAAGGGGTATCCGTTTTAGATAAAAATCATATTGAAAAATTTGATAAAATATCACAGTTTTTAAATAGTAATTATAATAATGTTATATTAATTTCTCATATTGATTCATTAAAAGATTTTATAAGTGAATATATTCATATTAATAAAGATACACACGGTTTCAGTCATATTAATTATATATAGTTTATCTGATAAAATATTATAATAAATATATCAAGTAATATATATAATGTCATCCCAACTGAATGCTGTTGAATATTCTTATAAAAATAAAATTATATTATATACATCTCCTCTCGTATCATATATATCTTTCGTAATTATAATTATATTTAGTTTTCTTATATATACCAATAGAAGAAACTCATTTGTTTTAACTAGATCAATTGCATTTGCTGTATTATTTTTAAGTGTAATTATATCCTTAGGATTTAATTTAGTTGTTTATTATAATAAAGATACAAATATTATAGATAAAACTATTCCTAAAATAAATATTATAATATTATCAATACTTCTTACAGGTAATTTATTATATTTAATATTATCACATACTTTTGGATGTTTATAAATTTATTATGTATTATAATATATATAATAATGATTAATTACATGAAACAAGGGGATGTAGAAGAACACGATACTTTATGGGTAGTTAGAATATCTGCATTTGCAGCATCTACTCTTTTTTTTATATCAATATTAGTTTTTAGTATACAAGATATATTATATTCAAAGAATTTTATTAAAACTAATTTAACATTTTTTATTTTAATAGTATTAGGGTTTGTATCAATAGGTACATCTATTATTATGAACCTTGCAAAATTAAATGAAATTAAAACTGGAATAGACTATATTAATAAAAAGAATGAATTATTAAATATAGAACCTGAAAATTTTTCTTATAGCAAGACATTATGGATATTCCCATTAGTTTCATTTATATACGGATGTATATTTATTGTAAGTTTAATAGTACTAAATTATAAATGCAATATTATTAATACATTTAATGATTATTATAGACTATAATTATAACTTTCGGTTGTAATTATTTATATGTAATAGTCCATTTTATATTTATTTCAAATGATAGTTTTCTTAAAAAGAAATATAATCCTACAATATTTATTATTATAAATATTGTAATATAATTATAACCTAATAATATTATAAAATCTTTTGTTAGGTTTATTATTTTATTATAATTTGTATATAATACATTATATAATAAAATAAAAACACTTATATATAAACTATTAATATTATAATTAAATTCAGGCATTTATTATAATATTATTTATTAGTGTTTTTAATAATCAATATTTATACCGTTAAGTTTGGCACAATATTTAAAGATGGAAAACTATTTATTACACTCTTTATAATGTCTCTTTTGCCGTTAATACACCCATTGCTAAAATACTTACAATAGCTAAAGGTAAATGAACATTACCGAGCGTATTTATGTCT
>JACCDO011588433.1_pt1 | contig 39175 bp, 18 predicted proteins | sample 7446101 | NCBI WGS metagenome assembly JACCDO01 (sample SAMN15323440, study PRJNA562643) | freshwater metagenome | isolation source: river surface water | place: USA:Blue River Watershed | collected 2017-08-16 | reverse complement strand
GTCGAGTCGAAAAAATAAATAACAATAATAATACACAATTAGAGTATAAGATATGGTCAGCATCAGATAATATGGGTGAATCATTTCAATCGAAACATACGGCTTGGTTTCACTTTGTGGTTAGTGGACTGCAGCAAGGAACCCTTTTAAAGATTCAGATTGGTAATTCATCATACAAGACAGGGCTTTATAAGCATGACATGCGCCCAGTATACAAGAGTAATGCAACCAACCAAAAATGGGTTCGTCTAAGAACCCCATTGCATCCATTAAAGGACCCAGGAAATGCTTTTCCTCACCTATGCTTTGAGCATTATGTTGAATTAACTGGAGATAAAATATATTTTGCCTTTACATATCCCTACACATATGCTATGGTACAAAATGATTGTTTATTATTTGATAGTCATATTAATATCATGAATGAAAAGGATTCTTTATACTGTACACGTGAGTTACTGATAAAAACCCCAGATAATCTTAGGGTTGATCTACTTACTATCTCATCAGTAGATGGTGCATCAGATGAGCATGAAGATTTATTACCGGATTTATTTCCTGATACTAATGATATTACCAAACGACCTCTTATTTTTCCTAATAAAGAAATTGTATTTATCTCCGCAAGGGTACATCCTGGTGAGGTACCTGCACAGCACACATTGAAAGGAATTATTAATTTTTTATTAGATAAAAATGATTTAATTGCCAAAGAATTAAGAAAACATTACGTGTTCAAAATTATTCCCATATTAAATCCTGATGGAGTTTATCGTGGACATTATCGAATGGATCAATATGGACAAAATTTGAATAGATATTATTTAGATCCAGATTTACGGAAACAACCATCCATATATGCAGCGAAAAAGCTATTACATTTATATGCATCTAAATATGAAAAATTATCGTTCTATTTAGATCTACATGCTCATGCATCAAAACGTGGTTGTTTTATATACGGAAATGTGCTTGATAAGATAGAAGCACAGGTACAAAATCAGTTATTTTGTAAACTTATAGCTTTAAATTCTGCACATTTTGATTATAATGGTTGCCTTTTCTCCAAGGAACATATGTCTAGGATTGACCCTGGTGATCAAGCAAAAGGATTAACTGCTGAGGGTTGTGGTCGTGTGTCTACGTATTTAGACTATGGACTTGTTCATAGTTATACGCTTGAGTGCAATTACAATCAAAGTAAATATGGTAATGAGGTGCCTCCATGTGAAAATGATCCAAACGGTCAATATACTACTCCACCAAGTGCATATACAACAAACCCAGAACCTTATACGCCATCATCATGGGGAGGTGTTGGTCGGGCTTGTTTAGTCGCTATATTAGATGTAAAATCACAAAATCCATGTTCACGTATTCCAAAATCTAGTTATAAATCATTAGATAAATTGAAGATTACAGTCTACGATGAAGTAAAAATGAAAAAGGAATTTAAGCAAATTAACGAAAAAAGCAAATCATTTATGATGAGTAAATTAAAAGAAGAGTTAAGTGAGTGGCAGCGTACCGAGGCACGAAGTGGATTTATGGGAGGTGGAAATGTCAATCATAATAACGCAGATGACTCTACTATTGTTAGTAAGTCAGATGCATCTATCACTAGCTCCATTAAAAACAATTCAAATATCCCGTCGAAAAAGTTTATTCCTGTAGTACCAGGAAAAGAAAAGAAAAACGTAACAAAGGATTATAAAAGTAATAATGGGATTAGAGGCAAGTATATTGTCAGTAAATTTGTGCTCGATCCAGCATCTGTGACAGGTAACTCTGAAGGTGCGGCTCTGGCAAAAAAGAAACCTATGTCTATTCCAACGTCTGTTCTACAATTAGATAATAATCGAAGTGTCGGTAATATTGCAAAATCTGTCGGGGAAAAAAGTCTCGAAACGGTTATTTTATACAAGCAAAAACAGAATAATACTAGCATTACCACTGCCGCGTCTACTCTGCCGACTATACCGAAAGCAATGAATTCTGTTGCTTCTGATAATAATACAGCAAAAATTATGTTATTCAATCATGAGAATTCTCAATATCTACAACGACAGCAATTACTACATCAAAAGGTTAATGAACGTCGGCAACTAGAAGATTATTTATTCCAATCATTGAATATCAATCCCGCGTCAGACTCTATTCCTAAAGATATAAACGAAGCGGTGCAAGAAAGGTTATCACCACGGCTGTCTCCCAGGTCCTCTTACTTTATGTAGTTATGAATACATTATGTTTATGTTCTGTCAATGTTAATAATACAAGTTATGTCATCTTTTCCGCGGTTCAAACTAAAATAAACCTTTTTTTATTTATAAAAATTCACAAATTTATCACAGCGTTTCGGGCGATTCTTTATCTGATTGAAGCAATATAGGCTGTGAAAAGGATGACTCATCTTCTTCAACAGGAATCAATAGTCTCATTAATACACCCACCGGAAGTGAAAATGCCGCTATAACAACAGTAGCACCTATCATATCCCACGATAATGGTGTCGTTTTAACAAAATCTCCGCCAAATTGAACAAGTATAAGTTGAATCCCTACACAAAATATAAGGATACAACAGAAAATAATGTTGCCAATGAGGCCACTGAACACATTTAATTCATTAAATAATTTGCGAGAATTAATTTCATTAAAAACTTGGCAAAATACGAACGTATTGAATATAATGGTACTATGAGTGTAGTCAAACTTCTCACACGAAGCGAAACATTGAGAATCAAATTTATCCAATTCATGAAATGTGAATGTCTCAGTTGCACCTCCTACGTCAAAATCATGCGTATCATAATAGCACTGGTAGTCGTGATCTTTACTACATAAACTAGTAAAGGTATCACAGGTAATAAATTCACTATAAAATTGATTAGATATTGATGTGTTAGATTCAAATGCTTTTGATGTAGCATTCCACGCCGCACTACTGTCAGATATGGAGTAGCGCATACAAGCATCGCCATTAGGGACATTAAAGTATTCGGCGGCATTAAATATTAGCCAGATTAGTACAGTCAACTGGAATATCGACTGTACTATTATTGATCGGATCATGGGTCTACTAATCAAGCTGCTATTACGTTTATACGGCCTACGATTAAGTAACTCTGACGTGGGCGGCTCAGTCGCTAATGCTAATGCCCCTAATGTATCCATTATTAAATTAACCCAAAGCATTTGCACTGCATTTAGTGGCCGAACCGAATCAAATATTGCTGATACAAACACTAACACTAGTGCACATACATTTACAGTAAGTTGAAACTGTAAAAATTTACGCACGCTATCATACACTGAACGACCCCATATAATGGCGCGAACTATTGAACTAAATCTGTCATCTAGAATAACAATATCCGAAGCCGAATGTGCGACCTTTGTTCCACTTATACCCATAGCTAATCCTACATCCGCCGCTTTTAATGCTGGAGCATCATTCGTACCATCACCGGTAACACCAACTACATCCACACCATTGGGTCTAGCATCTATCCATTCTTGATAGTAACCAGGTAAATAATTATCTTTTTCAAGATGGTAGTTTTTTCCTTTATGTAAAATTTCCCATTCCTCTTGCGTTTGAGGTATATTAAATCCATTTAACCTTGAAACCAATAAATACTTATCGTTTGGAGAAGAACGTGCCATTACCTGAAAAGTAGGCAATAAAGAGTCTAATTCTTTTGGCTTTAACTTTCTAAAATCTGGTCCTTCTAAACATACTCCATTCGTGGTTAATATACCACACTGCTTTGCAATGGCTTTAGCAGTTTTAATATTATCACCTGTTATCATACGCACAGTTATTCCAGCATTTTGAGCAATTTCAACAGCTTCTTTTACATCTTTTCTTAGTGGATCAACTAAGCCAACAATACAATCAACACACATTCCCTCGGTGCAAGGAACTTTTTTCATCCAATCGTCGGGCATTTCCCAAACGTTTGAGTAGTCTTTATGACATAATAATAGAGTCCTTAACGCTAACTCGGACATTCTATCTATTACATACTTAAAATTATTCATTGATTTTGGTGTCATGGGATGCACATTACCATTCTTATCCATATACATATTGCATAATTGCAATACCACCTCACTTGCACCTTTACAGAATACTCGTACAGAATTGTCACTCCTAGTAACTACAGCTGCAGATATCTTACTAGTTGAATTAAAAGGAAACAATTTATCAACTTGATCATTAAATATATTACGTTTCAATTCATCCACATCAAATCCCCATTTGGTAACCATTTCCATTAGTGCTCCTTCAGTCTTATTGCCAACTATAGATGGTTTGTTTTTATCAATTGGATTCTTTCCATCTCTTACAAAATATGCGCTTCTATTAATAGCTACGTTTTCTGCTATTACACGCTTTACGCAATCGGGTATTGCTGATTCATTATCGAATTCTTCAGGGAAAATGTCATCATAACCGAAGTTACCCTCAACAACAGTCATTCTATTTTCAGTTAATGTACCAGTTTTATCGGAGCATATATTTGTCGCATTACCCATTGTTTCACACGCTGATAATACACGAATAAAACACTGGTCAGAATACATTTTTTTAGTAGAATATGCTAATGATAGTGTAACGGCCAATGGTAATCCTTCTGGAATAGCAACAACAACTATTGTAATGGCTAAAATAAACGCATCAACATATAATCCAGGATCAGACTTGTGCTTGATCCATATATTAATTAATGATGCGATAAATGTGCCTATAGCACTACCAATACCAAAGAAACCAATTAACTTTGTCATTTCTTCTAGCTTGTCTTGTAATGGTGTATTAACGCTCTCTGTTGAAAGTTTTTCTTTAATTTTACCCCATTGAGACTTAGCTCCGACTCCAATTACAACAGCTTTCGTTTCTGCAGCATCAATAACAAGACATGATGAAATAAGAAAACAATCCCCATCTCGTGATTTTTCCACCTCATTTGATTCACCTGTTATGGATGATTCATTTGTTGAAATATTTATATTATCTAATATTACGGCATCAGCTGGAATCATATCACCAGTTTGTAAGATAATAATATCTCCTACGACTATTTCTTTAGGATTTATCCTCTCAATCTTACCATTTCGTAGTACACTCGCTCTTTCATCCCTTTGACACGACTCTTCTAACTCCTTAAATTGTTTGTCTTTAGTGTAATTATTAATAGATGTTATTGTAGCAACTAAAAGTACTGCAATATATATTGATAAACCCTCAATCCACCCATTTGATGGATTTTCATATATACCAATGCCTAGAGATACTGTTGCCGCTGCAGTCAAGACCAAAAGTATAGTATCAGAAAACGCATCTATAAAAATATCAATAAAACGCACATCCGCAGTTGCTGGAAATTCATTAAGTCCAAATAATTTTACTCTATTCTCTACTTGTGTCGAGGTCAAACCAGTATCAACATTAACATTCAACTGCTCTATTAAACCATCAATACCATTTAATTCTTGATCCAAATATAATCTATTTTCAATTTTAGCATTTCCTTCATTTATTGAGTCCAAACTAGTCTGTGTTATAGTTACCTCATCTTCAGCGTATGAAATTTTACGTTGTGAAGATTGCACCACCTTAGCAGATGGAAGCCTTGCTATCGCCCGCATGATACTTTATTATATCAACGACAAAATTTACCAATAAAAGCTTATTTTGCATGCAAATCTTCTGTGGTTACAGACGCACGTCTCTGTCTTCCTGAGCTGCCCATCTTGGGATTGATATTTTGTGTCCGAATCTGTGACAGGACGTTTTTTGTTCCCGATGCTTTGAGAAGTAGAGGTGCCAGTTTTGAGGCGGGTTGGAGTATATAACATAAAAATGGTACAAGGTCATTATCACTTGAATAATTAATTGCAAGATTAAAGCTGATCTACGCCATATCGTGCTAAAAGGACAAGTAATTAGAATTACACAATGATAAATGTTACATTATGCCCAGGTAACAGAAGTAAGATTACTTGTTCCTAGTTCTTCTAATTTTTGAAATGCTGATGCAAAATCATTGAAAAAACGTTTTTGATCTTTACTGTATATTTCAACATATTTTTTGAATTCTGAGTCTTCAATTAATGTTAAATCCGAAGGTAGCATCATTAATTTTTTCGTTGGATCTTCATATTGCAACTTTGACGTTTTAGGATTAACAGTCCATTTTAATCCGAGAAGAAGAGTATAGTATAGGTTATTAAAGGTAGTTGGTGTAGGGGTCCATGGACCGATATACCCTGAAGCAGTAGCATGGCACCTACCTAAAGCATGAGCACCACTTAAGGCGACTATTTCTTGATCATCAAATCCCATACGACCAAATATAGAACGTATGTGTGTAGCTGTGTCCTTACTACTACCTTTATCTGCATCAGGTAATCTACCATCAGGTGTAACATCTTGGACATTAAAAGAGTCTAATCTACCAGCACTCCAAGGTATTGTTGGACCACCCAAAGTTTTTATTGCAACTACACCAGCTAATGTATATAAATCTGCATATGATAAATCATTTTTCATATTATATTTTTTATAAATTGGTTCTAACCAACTTACCGCTAGGTCTAATCCAGCGTTTGCTCCATGCGCTAATTCTTCATTAAACCTTATCGTCCCAAGCTGGCTACCACCAGTTTTTGTAATTCTATCATATGTTCCACTAGAATGCCATGCTAACCTCACCAAAGTTGGACCTTTATCTGGTTTATTCGCTATAATTTCTGCAATATCCTTTGCCACTGCTTTATAATCAGGTTGATTACCATTAAATATCGCTGACGTGTCATATTTCTCTGGTCTTTGATTCTGCTGAAGTTGTCTTTCTTCTTCAGTTAAAACTTTTGCATTCACACTAAGTGCTGCAATTGCTATTGGAACAATACATGCGGTTTTTGCAACCCTTTTATATATATAATCTTTTGCTTTAATTGGAGCATTAATCATTGATATTTTGTATTTATAACATTGCACATTGACTACTAATATCAGGAAGTAGCAAAAAAGCAAAGTGTAGTTCATTACAGAGGCTGTGCGCCTGGCGATTTTTAATGCGTAGACCTAGTAGGTCTGACCTACTTCCTTTTTTGTCGGAACTTCAATCACCATAATCCCTTGCTTATTTCTAAGGATCAATACTGTTTGATATTACAAATTTGTAAATTTAAACGGATTGTTGTTTAATCAGTGGTCATATATTCCGTTTCATAGACAGTCATAGTTTTGAGTTGACAAAAATTAATACAATCGCCATATCAAACTGTCCTAAACTACATCATAACCGATAAAGACATATTCTAAACATTGCACACTTTTGCGGACAGAAGCATTTAGTAATAAACCTGAATTCATGAAAGTCTGATTAGGGTTGTCCAAATCCCTAAGTTTCCGCACCAAAATGAAAGTGCGAGGTATCTTGAACAGTTCACCGGTGAATCCAACTGTTTGAGAGTTGTAGTGGACAATGATTGGGAGCGATGCGATGAATATCGTGCCAATGGTTACTGATAGTTCTTCGCAAGCAACAAGTCCGATGTCTATAACCGCAATGTTTACAGATACAAAGTGTTATGACTTAATGCCAATGTCTAGGAAGGGCATTGTTTTCGAAACTTCGATTTCATTTCAATTGGCTTTTTTCTCGCTTATTGAGCATGGTATTTCAATATTTATTTCTAGTACATCACTTTTTTTATTTATTTCTTAATTAAATATAATTAGATACTGAAGTTGCACCATTATGGGATCCAGAGAAGAAAACCTTTATCGGTATGATGACTATTGCAGATTATATATATGCTCTTCAAGTCTGTCGGTCTCAAGGTGTATCTATGCTTGAATTAGCTTCAAGAACTATATCAGATATGCTTTTGAGTCCTGCTATGATATTCACTCATCCTGATTACAATACTGTTGATGCCGAAGACTCGGTGCAGCAACTATGCTTATTAATGTATAAACTTAATAGTGATTATGTACCTATTGTTGATCCAGAAGATGGTTCATTAGTGTCAATATTAGGTTATATAGACGTAGTACATTTTTTAGATCAATGCGCTAAACAGCACACGCATATGTTTTCAGATTTTATAGGTAGTATACATATGGGCAATATACAAGCGCCACTGACAGCACCTATAACAGCCATGCTAGCTGATGTTATTGCAGCAATTAAACAAAATAATCTTTTAGGACTACCAGTAGTAGATGAGTCCGGTAAGGTAGTAGGTATGTATCATGCCAATCAAGTATCATTTATAATTAAAGCTATCGATCCGGATGCTGTAATGGACAATTTAAATAGATTAACAGTTGGTGATGCATTGCTTCTTGAAAAGCAAGTAGTTAGTGAAGGTTTGTCATCAATTGTTCATCCTTTTGTTAGTTGTACTATAGACGACAAAATGCACGTAGTAATTGACTTAATGATGAGTAATAGAACACCTATAGTTGTTTGTGTAGATGATAAGGGATCTTGTGTCACTACAGTAACGATAAAGGATATACTTAGATATGTATTATTAAGTATGAGAGGAATCTAAAATTTTGTATATTTATGTATTAATTTTCTAATATAGAATAAGTCATATGACCAATATTAGATTGTATACGTTTATTTTTTAATTTTTCTTCCTCTTCTCTGCTCCATGATATTGTCGATTGTCTATTTTTTAGGCATGTCTTTTTTTGTTGTTCTAATAATTTTACGTCAGTTAGTGAGCACTGGGATGTGGCAATTACTAATGATGTCGTCGATTCAAGTTGCTTCAATAAATCGATCATACTTGCTGCTGATTCATCAGTTGCATTTGCACTTATATATACTAATTTGATTCCATCATTATTGACAATTTCGTTATTTGAGTCGGTTTTATTCGACAAATATTGATTTTTAAGGTCATCAAAATTGTTATAATTCATTATTTTAATTTTATTTAGGCCAGCAGGATTATGAAGAGCCTCATCTAACTTGAGATTTTCATTGCTCTCTAAATATAATGACACATTGGTTACATTATTAGTGTCTACTAGTAACGGTAAGATGGAAGTTCTAGTTGGAATAAACGAATTTTTAGGTATACCGAATTCAGGTCCATTTTCCATTTTTAATATTGCCAATTCCATGGCAGCAGCTGCATCTTCGACAGAGTTGTGACCACTATCACTAGATTGTATTTTTATTCCTAAATATTCTTCTGCAATAACTTTTAATTTTCGTCTAAATGGATAACCCTGTGAATGAGGATACATTACAGCAGTATCACAACACTTGTTATGTATAATCTTTAATGCACGAAGGTCGTTCTCTAAAGAATGCCCAACTAATATGGTATCTGCACTTACAATTCTCATGAATGCTAGTTGTGCCTGAAATAGAGTGACGGTTACACTTTTTATCTTTTCTTCAGTAATTCCACTCCATTGTGTTCTATGATTCGTTATTGCTGCTTCAGGTTGAATGTATGTATCCAGTATAACTTTACATTCATGATCTACTAATGTTAATCTGGTAATAGCAATTCCATTTGTTGTGTCACACATTTCACAGTCAACGGCAATAATGTCTATGTCAAGTGTCTCTTCATCATTATCATCATCACTGTACAGTTCGTCGCTATCTTCTTCATGATATTCATCACTGTCATTGTCACCAATGGTGCCATTAACATCAGCATCAGCATCAACATCGCCTTCAGGGATAGAAATCATACCGCATAATTTACTGTACACAGCAGAAGACTTCGAGTAGGTCTGAAGAAACCCATTACATTTGGCATCGCCATCTGCAACAGTGAACACTTCATTATTGTTGATTAATTCTAACAATAATTCGCACGATTGGGACATCGTGGGAAGATTTCCTTTGATTAAACCATTAAAACAATCTAATCTTTCGGTTTGTAATCTATTAGTAACTAATTCTCGGATACTTTCGTCTGCTTTATGTACGCTTTCCTCCAGTTTTAATGGATAATTCCACGCTTTCATCTGACCATTGCTTAATATATATTTCTCTAGTACCTCATTTAAATCCGGTTCATTCCCTTCATCTACAGATTTCTCATTATCACTTATCTCCTCTTCGTCCTGCTTCAATTTAGGTTTCTTCTTTTTATTGCCTGTAATATCATCAATTTGATCATTACTAATAGTTAACAGTTTGTAAGGCAATGGTATGATATCTTCTATGTCATTTTTACTTATTCTAACGCTATAAAATTCATTATTAGGGGTATGATGAAGCGAAACGAGTAATTTCTTTGGATCTAATGCATCATGAAAATGTAACAAAAATATATTTCTTATAAAACATTTATTCTTAATTTCAATACAACGTGGTAATTGTCGACCTTGAATGATTCCAAGTATAATGTCTCTTATTTCAGTGATATTCAAATTATGATGTGCGTCTTTACGTGATTTATCAATAATAATTTGAACTTTAACGTTGCCTTTAATACCACTGGCGATACATTGCTTGTAATTATCAATCGTGTTAATTTCACCATTTAACGCACGTTTTCGCAATTTCTTCAATTTCCCCTTCGCGTCGCTGCTGTCCATTTCACGTTGTAATCGTCCACGAAACAAGTGTGAGGAATTCAATCGGTGGGTCGTCAATGGTTGAGTGAAAGCAGTAAGAAAGCATGTAAATACCGGTACCATCGATGTCGTGTGACAGTCGTTGTTGATCATGGTTTAAAGAACATGGGAACAAAGTGCAGTAAATTAAATTTAAACAGGTGATGTAAAGTACTAATGTTTAGATTTTTGAATTCATCGTTTTTCTATTTAGGATACCATAACGGCCTATAATCGCCAGAAGGGCTAATTGATTAATACGCCATATGGCAAATATTCTCACTATATTATTGCGTTTCTGTCATCAATTGATTATTATTTATGTAATCATTGACGACAATCCGTTATATCTGGCATTGCACCGGTAACCAATTACCAACTGTAATGCTACACTTGGCACATGACGAATACAAAAAAAATAAGCTGCCAGTCTCACACCAACAGCTCGAATGACTACAAAATTGGCAACAAATTACGCGACGCTGACATTAGTCCCCTTGGTGATGTTGTTTATCATCTATGTATACATTCAATTGAGGAGAATTCCCTATACTAGTGACTGGATAGTGTATAGAATTAAGAGTGTTTTTATGAATGATACAAGCACTAAGAAGAGAATGGAAACATCTGGTTCATTTGATAATTGTAATAATTGCGAGATGACTCAAAAAGGACAAGAGATTGCTATTACTACTTCACCAAAGAATCATCACTTATATTACAAAGTATATGCTCATGAGCATCCACAACAAATTCAAATATCGAATCATTTCCAGCAAATTTGAAAGTATTGCTATGTACAAATAAATAATTTAAGATACAATATCACAATTAATATATATTTTCTCCAGATTTTATTTGACTTACAATATGTTACATGATAGTGCATGTATCAGTGCCCTTGGATAGCACATTATCGATATCTTTTATTCTTATAGTCTTATCACCACCATAGGAACATATAACATTATACTCTTTGTGCTCTTCTTTATTACTTGATGTTGGATCGCACAAGACTGATATCTTATTGGACATACAGAATATACCATTACCGCCATGAGTGCTTAAATATTTTACTTCTTTTCCCGATTCTAAACTAAATATTCTACAAGAACCATCATTACTACATGATACCAGAACATAATTATGGACATTCGCAGTATATGTTTTTGATAATAATCTCGCAGCAATCGAAGGTACTATCTTAATATCGTTAATACTATCTGAATGATCATGTATATCGAATAATAATGCACCGCTATGAGAGTCCCAGACACGAATAACATTATCTTTACCAACACTCACTATAATAATACTTTCGCCACTTCTTTCGTAATTGTCTAGTTGATCCATTTGTGTTGAAACTGGTAATATGGGAGAGTCAGAACTTATAGAGCAAGCCTTTATATTCGTAACCGCTGACGTATTCCCTTGTAAATTCTTTAATAAAACACCATTTTCCATATCCCAAATAGATATTGTTGCGTCGTCACCACCAGTAAACATCATATAATGGTCTCCAGTATATAAGTCTAATGATAAAATACTATTCTCGTGAGCTTTCAATGTATACAACTTTGATCCCTCTATTGCATTCCAAGCTTTTATTTTACCATCAGCTCCACCTGATATAGCATATAATATGTTATTAATATGGTGCTTTGCAGTTGCAACACACCACACAGTACCAGAATGAGCACGTAGTTTGTGCATTAACGTATTCTCATTCAGATCCCATACACATATAAATGAATCTCTTGAACCAGTAACTGCTATATGATTACATAAAGATATACACATGACACGATCTGTGTGTCCAGTAAGTTTAGATACCGCATTTCCCGTGCGTATATCAATAGTATGCAAGTTACCATCTGTGCATGCAGCGACTATCTTTGGATTGTATCCATCAGTGACACTAAACGCATTAATAACTGGTTTAATATTAATATTTATATTAATAGGCACATCGGGATTCGGTATGTAACCTGGCATCTTTTTGGCATTACTACCGCCAGTTTCTATACTGATTGATGCTCGTCCTATTTCACTATTTCTTCTAGCAGATGTTTTTTTCTCTGATTTAGTGGCGCGCCGTTGGTCATCGGTATAATTTTCATCACTACTAGTAATAGCATTAGTATTATCTGTTGAAGAGACTTTATTCATATTTGATTTTTTTGCTGCAAATAAATTATTCACTTTATTCAAGGTGCCAATAGATGTAATAGAATGTGGAGCAATGCTATTTCTCGCAGTTGTTGATTGTGTTGCCTCCTCTTCGATTGGAAATACATCTTCTGTATTTTCCATATTATCATTGTCACTTTGGGATACTAAACCCGCCAGACTTCTCAAACTCAATTTTTTATTACTGTTATTGTTGTCATCGTTACCCTTATCTGGTGCCACTTGTTTTTTAAATGCTTGTAGTCCCATTTTTGCCATTACTGATAGACGTTTTTTATTACTTGGAGGATTTAAATCTTGTGCCACTGATTTGAACACTACATCCTTCTTATAACGTTTGTAATCTAATTCCAGTTTGTTGTATTGTACTGTTAATTCGTTAATTGATTTGTTTAGTTTTGTATTTTCATTTATTAGATTGTCATTATCGAATTTTCTACGTGCTATTTCCGCTTGTAATTTATCAATAATTTCTTGATATTTTTTCTTTTCATTTTCTCTTTCGTTATTACTATTTACTATAGTTGTTATTAATTCATTGATTCTTTGAGTTTGTTTACTTGAAAATTCCTCGTCAGCTTTTTTCATCACTTTTTCATTTAATTGCAGTTCTTTCTCTAATTCATCATTACGCTTTTGTAATTGAAACACTGTACTTTCTAGTGTCTCAATCTTCATGTGTAATAATACAGCATCTGTATTGTAAACTTTTTCTTTCTTAGTATTGTTTTTCGTTAGTTCTAACACTTCCATATCATTCTTATTTTTAATGTTTAATTCTTTACTGCGTTCTTTAGAATTTTCTAGCTCCAGTAATAGCTGTTTCATTAGTAATTTAGAATTTTCTAATACAGTGTCTATTGTTACATGCGGATCATATAACGATGATAGCCTAAACTTATTATGTTCTTCCATCTTAAAAATTTAATTTATTCACATAAAAAAAAGAAGCGATCTTGCGAGCACTACTATTTCAAATCAAGAATCACAACGACTCTGTTAGAGCTAATTCTGTCCTTTCAAGTCGCGCTTTCAGTTGATTCCAATGCTTCTTCTGAAGTCGGAACTGTGTCGAACAGTGGTAATTTACAACTTGTTGAGTCAACTGTTTCGGAAATTTTAGCGACAAAATCCCCTTATGTAAAGAAGATGTTATTACTATAATTAATTATGTTGTGATTGTTTTGATATACTGTACGAAGTGATTACTTCTGTGATTCTTTAGTCAAAATAATGGTTTCCTATTTAATTAGGTAGAATGTGTAATCATCATCTAATGGAATCAAATATCGCTACTGGATTCTTAATTTCCATCAATATTTAATCGCAGCAGTAAGAACTACTATAATACTAGTATTTTAAAATACACTCGTGTTACGAGGCCTTGATGTACCTACTTCAGCAGGTCCTCATCGAGTCGCAACCAAAGGAAAAAAAGAAGACAAAAGTTGTTGTGAACTATGTCATCGATCAAGGAGCAAGCAGCTGCTCGTCGAGCGAAGCTTTTGGCGAAGGGTAGAGATAGACTGGAAGTTGTCTCTGGAAATAAGGAGAGTATTAAGAGTCAGGAAGAATTAGAAAGTGAAGATGGAAAATTACTTAAAGAAAGACCGATTGAATATAGAAGAAGGACATTAAGATCACTTAAACCTGATAGTGATGCTCTAGATACAAGTAACGAAAATAATGAGGATGAAAAATTGAATATATCACTAGAATCAGTTGACAGTGCAAAGGGGACTAGTCAAACAGAGAATGATAATGAAGACAGTAAAAATGAAGAATCAAAATCAGATGCACCTGAAACCAAAGAAAAGACACCGAAAAGGTTAGTGGTGACATCTTCCAGAACTAAAGAAATTGAAGCAGAAATTGCAAAGGCTACAGAAGAATTTGATGATAATTTCAAGAAAGATTCTGTTGTCGATCAAGATTTCAGTAAAAAGCTTGAACAAATAAATGCAAAGAAACTTTTATTAGCACCTAAAAAGGTATTGAGTGCTGATAATTTCTTTATAATTCTTCGTATGTTTTTTATAATAGCTGTCGCATCTTACGGTGCTTACCAAATGTGGTCCAAGAATAAAGCCACCATGATGGTACTTTCAATGAAACACATATCGTTACAAGGAATAAGTGGTTTACAAGGCAGTAATTTATTGCAAGGAGGAAATGTCTTTCAATCAACTTTATCTTCATTTTTGAAACAGCGAGGAGTAGAGTCATCAGTATCATCAGATGCTTCAATAGAGAACTTAAATATCGAAGAATCAATTTTATCATACTTCCCTAAATCAAATAGTAATTATTTTATGAGCTCTATAGAATTTATGTTTAAGTCATCGTATTATATGGTATCAATCATCTGGTGCTGCTTATACCCTATCTATTATATGTATGGTAAAAGTGTGAAGAAAGTAGAAAAAGCTGGTGAAAATAACATGTTAGCAACTGTTATGCAATATGCCAGTGCACTTACCGATAAAGGGAAAATAGCAGTATACATTCTTGATAACTATATGGCAGAACCTGCATTTTATTTGACAATTGCAATTATAACAAGTGCAATTATGCAATATATGTTTCTTCAGGATAATAATAATATTGATTTGACAGTGGTAGACGTCATAACTGAAACTGTTGATGTGATAGCAGAGAATGTTAATGAAGAATTGTAATTTTAAAATATCTGTACATTATTTTACAACATAAATAATATCACTTAAATTACTGCTTGATAGTCATCTCCAACTCTTGATGCCCTTTTATTACCTGCTGGAGCAGCTAACCAAACACGATTTTTATTTTGATGCGCAATGATGTTATCTGTATTACTGCTATCTGTGTCTTCTGAAATTCCAACGATATTATTTGTATGATCTGCACTGCCTGTCATACCCACAATACTTTCTATAAGGCTTTTTCTATATAATAAGGTGCTGATGTCTGTATCACCTGTGATTCCTACATCATTATCTATAAGTTTATTCCTATGCACAATGCTACTGTCTGTGCCTTCAACACTGTCGATCTCTGTAGCGTGATCTAGACTTGAAATAGTACTGTTTGATGTCTCTTTTTTCTCCTTCTTCGGTAATTTTTTTGCTTCATCATCCGCTACGCGCTTCATACTCATCGCCGAATAACCTAATGTGTATGTAGAATAAAGTATGTATATGGTTTGGTTGAAACCACTTGGTACCAAATTCTAAACTCAAAGAAAAATGAAGAAAAAAAAAAGGTAGGTACCGTATTCCGGACGTATGCATACGCATTTATAGCATGTTGTACGAGCTCTTTTGTGCATTGCTGCTTGGAGGCATTGTATCCCATCGTAAATACAGTCACATGCAGTTAAAAATGGTACAAGGTAATTTCTTTGATCAAGTTTCTGATCGCTTTATCAAAATGCAAAATGCTATCACAAATCGTAATTTAAATGATGATAAAAAGAATAGTGAAGTCGAAGAATTGTTGGAATTTTTAGATGAGAAACCTTGGAGGGCTGGTAAGACCAAGTACTTAACTTATGAGTATTTACCGTGGAAAGATAGTTGGAAAGAGCGCTATCGGAATGTTTCTGATGATACAGTAAGTATTTACACCATTCCTGAATACCGATTACCAGGGGATCGAACTAGGTTAGATGATATTTGGTCTTGGCCTTGGATGTGGACCAAAATAAAGTCAGAGAGATTATCTTGGATGTACAAACAATTTGTAACAGATGTTGAGTCATTATCTGTTCAGGAACATATGGAAATGGATGCATTATTCTCGGAATATGATATGCCTACAAGATGGGGTATATTGCGAATGAAAGAGATGGATGTATTAAATGTTATAGTACTAAATTTGATATTTTGGACTGATTTCAATGGTATTAAGCCAACTGACTTGGGATTAAGACCAGATGGCTCATTGCGAACATGTCCAGTACAATTCCATAATTGTATTTCATCGTCTAATAGTCCACTAGATACAGATCATTATGCTCCACCATTTAAATGGGATCGAGGTAAATCACCTGATCAAGCATATGATGAAATAAAAAATGTGTACAAAAATTATCCTAAACGTGGTTTAAAATGGAGTAGTGGCTGGATTGATAGAGGCGGATGGAAGCCACAAACATTTAGTGGTCCATACTTCTATGCCCAAGCAGATACATTAGCATTTCAATTTACAGATGATATTGAGTTAGTGCTTGATACAGAAAAAAGAGAATTACAATATAGATCTTCAGCTCGATTAGGACAAACAGACTGGGATGTACAAAGGTTGCGTTACAACCAATTTTCTAGAATGCTAGAATCTAAAGGTGGTTGGGAAGTGCAAAAACTTGACCGATTACATTGGGTTACAAGCACTCCATTTAGATGGACTCAGTTATTTTTAGATAAAATTAATATTCAATTTCAAAATGTAATAAATAATGTTATTCATACTGAGAGTAGTATGAGTAGCTCGGCGAATGATAATAATTCAGTTAAACAGCAAATAAAAGACTTTTTATTGTTTGTGCAACAGTATAAAGCATCCCTGACTGAAACGATTGATCAAATGACTTCAAATTCTAATTTGAAACCTTATTTCAATAAAATTGAAAGTATTGAAAAAGTTTTAGAATCGTTACTAAACCCCGAAAGCAATGAAAATATTCAGCAAATCAATAAATTCATGAATAATATAATAGGAGAATTCGACGAAAATGAATTGGAGCGTATTGGGGACAACACGAAGGCGTTGATTCCTAATGTAAATGTGGAGACCGTTGACAAAATTATGGAATCCATGATTCCTAATGTTGTAGATAGTAAAATTAGCTCGGATGGAGTCGATGATACTGTTGGGCCTGACTCTTTGACAGACGTGGAATATATTGTAGAAAAAAACGCACCAAAAATAAAAGAATCAACTAAACCGAAACTCAATAAAATTGATCAAATGATACTACAAAGTCAATTAAATGATTTGAAAAGAATCAACAAGCCAGATTATTACTAAATGTGTTTATAGTTAACAAATAAACAATATTATTATTTTTTATTTAAACATGGTTTATATGATTCCCATTTCCTTATCTTCTTTCATTTTTTTATCTGCAGCTTTTCTCTCTTGTTCGAGTATTTGCAATACATTTCCTGATTTGATTGCCTCTTTTCTCTCTTTTAGTGCCTTTTCTTCTTCCTCTTGCTGTTTTAGCGCATTTAACTTATTCCCTTGACGTTTCTGTATTTGATTAATTATTTCTATAGTTCTTTGACTTGTTGGTAAAATGACTTTTTTACCTTCTAATTTCCTTGCTTGCGCCATTAGTTGACAGGCCTCTTCTTTGTTACCTTTATGGGCAATAATTTCAACAGCTGCTGCGCGAAATGCAGCTGGATTCGGTTTAAATGAAGGATCGACTTCACTTCTTTTAATATCCAGGCGCATTGATAATACATTATGCTCATATGCAGTTCTAGTATCACCAGATGCTTCATACAGTCTAGCCAGATTGCGATGACATACAGTATCGTTAGGATTTAATTGATTACACCTTACTGCATGGGTTAATGCAGCTTGATAATCACCTTTCCTTGCTAATAGGGCAGCCATATTATTCCTTAATGTTCCTTGATCGGGCATTACTACCAGTCCCTTTCCTACTTCATCAATTGCTTCATTTAATTTTCCTGATCGTGCTAATTGTAATGCATAGTCATTTCGTACCATAATATCACCAGGTTTGGCTGATAACGACGTCGAATATAGTCTCTCCGAATCGTCGAACTTTGCTTCTACACACTTCAATGCCGCTAAACATGCATTATACCGTGGCATATCAGGCACCTTCTGTAATCGATCTTCAAAGAACTTAACAGCACTGTCATGCTGCAATTTCTCATGTTTATTATAACGCGATACATGAGTTAATTCTTGTACAGCTAGTGGCTCAAATTTACGGAAAAATTTTTGTTGAATTAATTTCTTTTCGCGACGAGCATTACGGCGCTCGACATTCTTATTCTCCGGCATCCTAGGCTACAGAAAATCACCGAATCATCCGAACTTGATATTCTTCGTATTCTTGTTCCTCTCTCGCCAAACCTGGAAGTGGAAGCTGTTTTTTTCTCGCCGGTACACATGATAGTGCCGGATATATGGAACACATTGAAAGCGAATCATGCGGCTCTATTGTAATGGTGATTGCCATTTCTGTGCGCCATCAGCATTAGCTACAAATATAGTAACTAATTAAATAAAGTTAATACGATGAACAAATTCAAACATTAACGATTCAATCAGCAAGTAACCGAGGGTCCATTTACCCATGAACCTTGGTTATATTACTTTAAATACTTCCTCTTTTTGCTGAATCCGATTCCGGGATTTCGCCGGTACCAGTTTCAACAAAAAACCGATCGTTTGGGAAAAAAAGTAGAAACGTGAAAAACCAGACAGAATAATGGCTTCCAACGAGGCCAAAGACTTCGAGTGGGAGTTCTCCGAGGACCCTGCACCAGTGCAGATCCCCCAACTCTTCACCAAGTCTCAATCTGAATTGGTAAAATCATCAATGAGAATGAGAATGTCCAAAAATGTTAGTACTCGATCAGCGTCGGACCTTAAAGTATCTTCTGCTGACGACAATGGACCTCACTTCGAATCTTATCGAGAGTCATTGAATGATTTATCGCGAAATATGTAAGTTGTATTATCTTTCCAACTTTTAATTTAATATTTATTATTTATTTGTTTATTATCCTAGACGACAATCTGTTGCAAAAACTTCATACGATTTAAAGAAATCGAAGCAATTTGATGGATCATCAATTATGATTAATCCATCTTCTATGAGTGGAAAGCATAATGCTGCATCGGAATTCACCAAAATTGATATAAATACATATTACTCACCTTGCGATCGACTTGGAAGGAATTATACTCCGTCAGCAGCGGGGCTTACGATGAAACATGCTGGCTATGTTACTAAATTATTAAATTCTGATCCTAATCATGCAGGCAAAAAAGTTGTTGGATTTTCATTAGCATCAACTGCACCAAATGCTACAATAAATTTTGATAGCGTTGATTTTAATAATAACACAGCTATTGAACAAAAGGATGATGCGACACATTTATTTACAACAACATCTACATTGAGAGAGGACCATCGTATGATAAGAAGTAAAGCGAAGAATCATTTTAAACCACCATTAAATACTGCTAAACAGCCCGGTTCTCCATCTTATTTAGATAAATTTGAGAATTGGAACCCCGAATCGATTGATGATCATGTTAGTGATAATGTAGTAGGTGATAGATCTGTTGAAGATAGAATAAAACTCAAAACAGTGCAATATGAGTTATTCATGAAGTTAGTAAGTGATTTATATTACAGAGGTGTTGGTATAGCCGTAGGTTCGGGTAAACGTATACCAGTGTCATCAATGAAATCGCGTAATTTAACTAGTATCATTGCTCGGGTACCTACTTCCCGAGGATTTCTTGAACTACCAGCAGTAAATGCGTTACTAGAAGAATTGTTAGCATTTCCTCCTGGCACTTTACATAATATATCTCAAAAAATTGTGAATTCTAGAGGTCGTTTAGAAGATAAGGAAGCGAAGTTAATGCTAGAAGAGTTGCTAGCATTGCCTATTGAAGATTTAGAATCTGTTCGTAGCGAATTTAAAATAGCAGTTGCTAAGTCTTCCTTACTATATGATATACAGGATCCAGTAAAAGTAAGCAATTATGGTCTCAATATAGCTCATTTAAATGATAAAGAAGTCAATGAGTTATGGATTAACAGGGAGTATGCGTCTGCCGAGTGGCGAGTGTTACGACAAACCAATCTTGATTCGAACGCCATCAGATCGTCATTTCGTAAAATTGAATCTAATTTAATTACACCACTTCCTATTTTATTGGAATTGCAATATTTTTGGATGAATGGTACTTTCCCTCAAGCAGTCTGGGACAGCATGCGTACTATCAGTAAGTGTCAGTACTCCGAGTTGTTATTTGTAGATATTCTTGGTCCATCATTTAAACAACGAATGCCATTTGCTTGTGATGATTTTGCTGCATCAATTGATACTTTTAGTAAAGATATGAAAGCTGCATTATTGGGTTATTGGTTAGTGACGGTTGGTGAGAAGCTTAGTAAGTATGTCAGCACTTTGCCATCAGACAATCCTTCCAATTCTATTGAAGGAGCCAGTGAAGCTGATACAGTAATTGATACGGTTAAGTCAAAAGATAATAAGGTCAAGCGCAATCGAGCTGAAAAAATTCTTGATACTGCTGTCGTATTACTGTCAAAACAGCTACGTGGTATGTGTGAGTCGTCATTGTCAGCCTTATCAAATTTATTCACAAGATTGTTATTACCTTCATCACCTGATTACTCAATATTTATTATTAATTTAAAATTTAAAAAGATAAGAAATAAAGAAGTAACCAGTGAGCTATCAGAGCCTGTAGAAATATGTGTGCAACCATCATTGCAAGACTTCAAAGCAGGCATTGCGAGCACTGTATCATCTATCGTTGGTGCATCACGAGGTTTTTCACGTCCAGAACAAATAATTGGTCCTACCTTTGGTGGAAATAATTCTGGTATGGTGCAAAACTTGTTGACGAATATGCGCCATAAGAAGATGAATGAGTGCAGTGTTAATATCAGCGACACCATCGTCCAAAATACTACTCATGCTATCAACGAAGCGATTGATGCTAAATTCCAGGAACCAGCATTATTACTACAAAAGTTATCATTTTTAAAATCTTTATTATCTGGTGCTGAAGCAGAACGTGTGGCTAAAGGGATTCAGTTGGCTGCAGAAGCAGGATCTGTTGCGGAAGGATTAGAAATCCTCGGTGCTATCTGTAAAGATTTAGATAACCTGATTGAACAAATTAAAAACGCATTACCAGACATAATTAATTACTCAATGTTTGAGGTTCGAACAGTAGAGTTTAAAGAGGCATCAATAAAGTATGTCAAGTCTCTGCAATCACAGATACTTGAAACAATTGCAGATGAGAACCGTAACCATATGATTAATTTAAGTGCCAAATATCAAAAAATAGCTAATACGTTAGTCGGTGAAATAACTGACAGTGCAGAACTGAAGACGTTACAAGATTATACCAATAAATGTGCGTCCATGTTCACGGATATGTATGACCAGTATGTCACTTGTTGCTACGAGAGAGTTCATTTTTTACTGATCTATAAGTATAAACTTGTGCGTGATGACATTCAGATACTTTTTACTACATTTTCATGGCCAGCAAATATACAAACGTACTTAAAACGATCATTTGAAGCGCAAGCTACTAGAAAACAAGAATTAGAAGAATTATTGGAGGAGGATCAACGTAGACTAGAGAATGATTGTAACGACCTGGCGAAAAGAGTAGAATTAATAGCAGAAAACAGTAATCCTATGGAGTTCCGTAAAATTGTTGAAAGAATTAGCGCCATTAAACGTGATGTAGAGTTGAAGCAAGAGAAAGCCGAGGAGATCGCGGAAAGAGAAACACTGTTAGAGGTGCCACACACGGATGTAACCGGCAAACTAGAAGAGATAAAGATATTAGTTGATCCACTAGACAGATTGTGGGCAACAATCAAATCATTTGTAGAAAAAACACACACATGGAATGAATCACCTGCTTCAGAAATAAACGCCGAAGAAGCCGAGCGTACGAGTGATGAGCTATATCGCACATTAGTCAAAGCAACGAAAGAATTTGATAAAATGGGTGAAAAGCGTGTAACAGCTAAAAAAGTTGCTGAAACGATTCAAGGTGAAGTGAAGGAGTTAATTACTGATAACATTCCCTTGATGCTTCTAGTATGCAATCCTGGTATGCGCGAGCGGCATTGGGCAGATATTGAACGAATTACGGGTTTATCAATTCCAAAGGATGATACTATCTCAATAAGTATGTTATTAGAAATAGGATTACAACAATACTGCAAAGAGATTGAAGAAACATGTGTTAGTGCTAATAAAGAATATTCTTTACAAATCGCATTAGATAAAATGGAAGGTGAGTGGAAAGAAATGATTTTTGATACTAAGGAGTATCGTACTACTGGCACCCGCATTCTCTGTGGTATTGATGAGATACAACAGTTATTGGATGATCAAATAGTGAAGATACAAGCCATGCGAAGCTCCCGTTATATCAAGCCATTTATTGAACAATGTACCAAGTGGGAAACTACACTAGTTAACATGCAAGACATATTAGATAACTGGTTGAAGGTCCAGGCAACGTGGTTGTATCTAGAGCCTATATTCTCCTCTGATGATATCATGCGACAGATGCCAGTTGAAGGTAAAATGTTTAAAGCGGTAGATATGACTTGGCGAACATCTATGGCACAGACATTTTCTGAGCCATCCTGTGTGAAAGTAGCACGAAGAAATGGTTTCCTAGAGTCGTTACAAGAAGCTAATGCTAAATTAGAGCAGATTCAAAAAGGTTTGAATGACTATTTAGAGACGAAAAGATTAGCATTTCCTCGTTTTTTCTTCTTGTCAAATGATGAGTTGCTAGAAATTTTAGCCGAGACCAAAGATCCGTTACGTGTTCAACCGCATTTAAAGAAATGTTTTGATGGAATTGCAAAATTACAATTTCAACCGAACATGGATATTGTTGCCTGTTACGATCCCAAGGGCGAGAAGTTAGATTTCCCTTATGATAAAGTGAATCATAAAAAGATTAACCCTAATGACTCCGGCGGTAACGTAGAGTTATGGTTGATTGAAGTGGAAGCTATGATGAAAAAGAGTCTTGCATATGCAATAGACTTTGCGATGAAAGACTTCTTACAATCTGATCGTATTGAATGGATATCTAGATGGCAAGGTCAAGTGATCATTGCTATCAATCAAACTAGATGGTGTGTAGATGTGGAAAAAGTGTTGCTGGATGGTCCTGCTGGTCCGGGATTAGAAGGTTATTACAAAACTTTGTGCGAAGAACTGATGAGAACAGTAGCTGTCGTAAGAGGTGATATATCTAAACAGTTACGTATTGCTGTGGGCTCCCTTGTGGTTATGGATGTGCACAATAGAGATACTATATATGATATGTGGCAACTTAATGTTCAATCGAAGACTGAATTTGACTGGTTGTCTCAACTACGTTACTATTGGACACCCGATGGTCAATCAGCTAGGGAAGGAAAACCTGGATCTATTCAATGTTGTATGATTAATGCGATGGTGTTATACGCCTATGAGTATATTGGTAATCAAGATCGTTTAGTTATTACTCCTCTAACTGATAGATGCTATCGTACGTTGATGGGTGCTATACATTTGAATTTAGGTGGTGCTCCAGAGGGTCCAGCAGGTACTGGTAAAACGGAAACAACCAAAGATTTGGCTAAAGCTATTGCCATACAGTGCGTCGTCACTAATTGCTCTGACGGTTTAGATTACTTAGCAATGGCGAAATTCTTTAAAGGATTGGCATCCTCTGGTTCTTGGGCCTGTTTTGATGAGTTTAATCGTATTCAACTGGAAGTTTTGTCTGTTGTTGCGCAGCAAATCATGCAAATTCAATTAGCGAAAATAAAAGGATTGGAGCGATTTGTCTTCGAAGGTACCGAGCTAGAATTAAAGCCAACTTGCTGTCCATTTATTACCATGAATCCTGGGTATGCTGGTCGTGCAGAGTTGCCTGATAATTTGAAAGTGTTATTCAGAACGGTGGCAATGATGGTTCCTGACTACGCCATGATATCCGAAATTATATTATATAGTTATGGATATACTACTGCAAAACCATTATCCGTTAAAATTGTTACTACCTATAAATTGTGCTCAGAGCAGCTATCATCACAAAGTCATTATGATTACGGCATGCGTGCAGTGATTGCTGTTTTAAGAGCAGCTGGTAATTTAAAACGATCAGATGGTCACTTGAGTGAAGATGTGTTAGTTCTTCGATCAATTATTGATGTGAACTTACCTAAGTTCTTGTCTCCTGACGTGCCGTTATTTAATGGTATTGTATCTGATTTATTCCCTGGAGTCAAGATTGATCCACCTGACACCGCGGCTATGAAACAGGCATTTGAGGATGTTTGTGATGCACAAGGTTTAATCGCCGAACATTATTTCTGGGAAAAGGTTGTACAAATATATGATATGATGGTCGTTAGACATGGTTTTATGATTGTTGGTTTACCTTTTTCAGGTAAATCATCTGCATGGAAAGTATTAGGGGATGTATTAGGTTTACTATCAGAACGTTACCCAGATGACAAACGATGGTCTAAGGTAATTCCTATTATCCAAAATCCTAAGTCGATTACCATCGGTCAGTTATATGGCCAGTTTGATCCAGTGTCTCACGAATGGACAGATGGTGTGCTTGCCATTAACTATCGTATGGCTGCCTCTAACAAAATCGGCGAGGAAAAGGATCGTAAATGGATACTGTTTGATGGTCCCGTTGATGCTCTTTGGATCGAGAATATGAATACTGTGCTCGATGATAACAAGAAGTTGTGTCTAATGTCCGGCGAAATTATTGCAATGACCGATGTCATGTCGATGATGTTTGAACCAATGGATCTTCTCGTAGCATCACCAGCTACAGTGTCTAGATGCGGTATGGTTTACATGGAGCCTGAGCGATTAGGCTGGAAACCAATATTCAAGTCATGGATAGAAAAGAATAGTGAGAATGGGAAATTTATAGGTCTTAAACATAATGAGGATGGCACCGAATTTACCCCGATGCTCACCAAAGCTGACGTCACACTGATTGATGGCCTAGTGAATTGGTTGATTGATCCTTGTTTATGCTTTGTCCGGAAAGAGGTGGTAGAGATGTCACCTACTGTGGACACTAATTTAGTCATGTCATTTTTAAATTTATTTGAAGCGTTACTGCAAAGAGGCATGGTAAAATACAATAAAGCCAATGATAGTGAGGCACAAGTCGATGATGCTACAATGAAAAAATTGGCTAAGCAAAGACAACAAGATATTGAATGCAGTTTCTTCTTTGCATTATTATGGTCTATCGGTCGCTCTGGTGTAACGTCCAGTTTGACAAAATTTGGATCCTACGTATCTGGAATTTTATTGTCTATTGACTCGATTGAAACAGAATTTGTAGCTGTATGGAATGCATTAATGCTAAGAGGGTGGAAGAAACCAGATATTCACACTGCTCCATGGAAAGGTACATTTATTCTACCAATGCCTGTGAAAAGTGACTATTATGAATTTGTATACATCCCCGAGGAAAGTAAGTGGAAAGACTGGTCATCATTGCTACCAGCATTCTCTATTCCAGTGGGTGCTCCTTACAACAGTATTGTGATCCCTAACAACTATTCCGCACAATACAAGCATGTGATTGAGTTATTGATGCCATTGAAAAAGCATATATTAATGTGCGGACCTACTGGTACCGGAAAATCAGTATACGTAAATGCATCAACGACCTCATTGCCAAAAGAACTATATAAGTGTTTATCACTAGGCTTCTCTGCTAAAACCTCTAGCAACATGACTCAGGATATCATTGACGGTAAACTAGACAAAAGGAGAAAAGGAGTGTACGGTCCGCCTATGGGACAGCACTGTATAATATTCGTTGACGATTTAAATATGCCAGAAGTTGAATTTTATGGCGCACAACCACCAATAGAACTAGTAAGACAGTTGATTGATAATGGTGGATGGTACGACTTGAAAGATAAAACATGGAGAAGTATTGTTGATACCTCAGTCATTGCCGCCATGGGTCCTGCTGGTGGTGGACGAAATTCTGTTACTCCACGTTTGCTTCGTCATTTTAATTTATTTTCTTTTGGTGAATTTGATGACAATTCATTGCGTAAAATATTTTCTACTATCTTGCAATGGCATTTCACATCGTATCCATTCTCTCAAGATGTTGTTGGTTTAGTAGAGCCTGTGGTAGCGGCGACTTTAGACACGTACCGCGCTGTGATGAGTGTGTTATTACCAACACCTTTGAAGAGTCATTACACCTTCAATTTACGTGACTTTAGTCGTGTTGTACAAGGAATCTTATTAGCGAAACCTAATGATAATTTTAATAAGCAGTATTTATTTAGACTGTGGACACACGAAGCGTTACGCGTATTTTCAGATCGACTTATCGATGACGGGGACAGGGATTGGTTTTTAAGTCACATAGAAACTGTCGCAACGAATAAATTTGGATTGAATCTTTATGATACATTTAAATTTTTAGATAAAGATAGCAAAAAAACTATTACTAGTAGTGATTTACGGTCCTGTCTGTACGGAGACTACATGAACCCTGCGGATGACACGAAGCCGTATATTGAGATACAAGATATGGAAGTTTTTAGATTAAAAATGGAAGAATTTTTGGCGGAATATAATGCGCAATCACGTAAACCCATGGATTTAGTCATGTTTGGCTTTGCCATGGAACACATATCTAGAGTGTGTCGCATACTCAAGATGCCTGGTGGTAACACATTACTGGTTGGTGTAGGTGGCTCAGGTAGACAGTCGGTTACACGTCTAGCATCATTTATTGCCGGTTACAATGTATTCCAAATTGAAATCAGTAAAAACTACACGAATACGGAGTGGCGCGAAGATTTAAAGTCAGTCTTGCGCGGTGCAGGTACAGGTGCCATGCCGTTGACATTTTTCTTTTCGGATACCCAGATTAAAAATGAAAGTTTTGTTGAGGACATTAACAATATGTTGAATAACGGTGAAGTGCCTAACATATTCCCTTCTGATGAACGATCTGCTATATGTGAAGCTGTCCGTCCATTCGCTCGTCAGGTGTACGGAAAAGGCGCAGCTGATATGACCGCACAAGATTTATATGCATTTTTCATTCAACGTGTGAAACAAAATTTACATATTGTTCTTGCATTTTCACCAATCGGTGAAGCATATAGAGACCGATTACGCAAGTTCCCTGCCCTCATTAACTGTTGTACCATCAACTGGTTCACTGCATGGCCTAGTGATGCATTGTTAGCCGTTGCACAAAAATTTTTACGTGATGTAAAATTTGAAAGTGAAAAAACTAGATCCTCAATTGTAGTGTTGTGTCAACATTTCCATGAAGACGTAATAGAGCTGAGTACCTCCTTTTTATCTAAATTGAAACGGCGAAATTACGTCACTCCAACGTCGTATCTGGAGTTAATTATTGCATTTAAACAAAATTTAGATACGAAAAGAGTGGAAGTAGCCGGTGCTCGTTCTAGATATGAAGTGGGTCTAGAAAAACTAGCATTTGCAGCTGAACAAGTGAATCAAATGCAGAAAGAGTTGGAGGATTTACAGCCAGAATTATTGAAATCCGCAACAGCTACTGAGGCATTGATGGGGGAAATCGAACAAAAAATGCCTGGAGTCATGGAAACTCGTAAGATAGTAGGCGAGGAGGCAGCTATTGCACAACGCGAAGCGGATATTGTTCAAGGTCAAAAGGATGAAGTAGCAGCTGACTTAGCGGTCGCAATACCTGCATTAGAAGCTGCTGTTGAAGCCTTAAATACCATTAAGCCAACTGATATTAACGAAATTAAAGCACTGTCAAAACCTCCTGAAAAGATTAGAATGGTTTGCAGAGCCGTATGCATTATGCTTGGTATAAAACCAGTTCGTATCCCAGACCCTGAAGACCCTTCCAAGAGAATTATGGATTATTGGGGTCCGTCACAAAAGATGTTGGCTGATAGCGGCTTCCTTAATTCATTGCTTACATACGACAAAGATAATATGGATAAGAAGATAGTAGCAGAAATAAAGAAAGATTTCATTGAAAATCCTGATTTTAACCCAGAAATCATTGCCAAGGCATCCAAGGCAGCAGAAGGTATGTGCAGATGGTGCGGTGCTATGATTACATATGACTCCGTTGCAAAAGTTGTTGCACCAAAAAAAGCAGCACTTGCTGAAGCAGAAGAAAAACTGAATGTAACTATGGCGGCACTTAATGAGAAGAAGGCGGCGTTACAAAAGGTGGAGGACGAATTGACTAAATTACAAAATGATTTAACTGCGGCGAAAAATAAAAAAGAAAGTTTAGAAAACCAAGCAGATTTATGTGATAAAAAAATCATTCGTGCTAATCAGTTGCTAGATGGCCTCGGTGGCGAAAGAGACCGTTGGTTCGAGTTCGCTAAACAGTTGGGAGCTCGATATGAGAGACTTACTGGTGACGTTTTTATATCAGCGGCCTTAATTGCATACTTGGGACCATTCACCGCATTATTTAGGTTAAAACAGATGAATCAGTGGGTAAAGAAGCTTAAGGAGTACGATATTCCTTGCTCTGATTCGCCTACTCTAACTGCCACGCTAGGAAATCAAGTGCGTATCCGACAATGGAACATAGAAGGGCTACCTACTGATGCATTCTCTATTGATAACGGTTTGATTGTATTCAATGCACGTCGATGGCCATTGATGATTGATCCTCAAGGCCAAGCCAATAAATGGATCCGAAATATGGAACGACCACATAATTTACAAGTCGTCAAGTTAAGTGATACTAATTATTTACGTGTGTTGGAAAATGCTATCCAGTTTGGTAGTCCAGTATTAATGGAGAATATTGGAGAAGAATTAGATCCATCGTTAGAGCCGTTATTACAGAAGCAGATATTCAAACAGGGAGGTATTAACTGCATAAGATTGGGCGATGCCACAGTAGAATACAGTGAAAACTTCCGATTTTATATGACTACGAAGTTAAGAAATCCTCATTATTTACCAGAAGTATCGGTGAAAGTAACCTTATTGAATTTTATGATCACGCCTGAGGGATTGCAAGACCAGCTACTAGGAATTGTAGTCAGTCAAGAGCGACCTGATCTCGAAGAGCAGAAGAACAGATTAATATTAGAATCAGCACAAAATAAACGATTGTTGAAAGAAATTGAGGATAAAATCTTGCATATTATGTCGTCGAGTTCGGGCAACATCTTAGAGGACGAAACCGCCATTTCGACCTTAAAAGAGAGTAAAACGCTGTCAGATGAAATCGCGAGAAAGCAAGCAATTGCCGAAGAAACTGAGCAAAATATCGATGTTGTGCGTCAGTCTTACTCTCCTGTTGCATACTCTTCGCAGATATTATTCTTCTGTATTGCAGACCTTGCAAATATTGAGCCAGTGTATCAGTACAGTCTGACGTGGTTTATCAACCTTTTCATTTCCTCGATTGTTAATAGTGAAAAAGGGAAAGACGTGGAGAAACGGTTACAGAATTTAGATGAACATTTTACTTACTCGTTATACCGCAACGTCTGCCGGTCTCTGTTAGAGAAAGATAAATTGCTATTTTCGTTTTTATTGTCATCCAGAATTATGGGTGGTAAAGGGCACAAAGACGAGAATGATTGGTTCTTTCTACTATCTGGTGGTGCGGGTATGGATAATCCAAACCCAAATCCCGCTCCGGAATGGTTGACGCCTAAGTGTTGGGACTCGGTATGTAAATTATCGCAATTAGAAAAGTATAAATCATTCAAAGAAGATTTCGCGAAGCATATTAATGAATGGAAGTTCATATACGACTCGATTTCTCCTCAAAATGAACAATTTCCTGGTATTTTTGCCTCGGATACTGGTTTAGGACGATTATGTGCCTTGCGCACAATTCGACCCGACAAAGTTATCCTTGCGGTCCAGCAGTTTGTTACTGGATACATGGGCGAGAAATACGTGAAGCCTCCACCTTTTGATTTACAAGCGTGTTATAATGATTCGTCTCCTGTGGTACCATTAATTTTTATATTATCGGCTGGTTCAGATCCAATGTCTGCTGTATTTAGAGCTGCAGAATTGTTAAAGATCACCGTCGATCCTATATCTTTAGGTCAAGGTCAAGGTCCTAAAGCAGAGAAGTTAATAGAGAAAGCAAAGCAAAAAGGTTCATGGGTTGTATTACAAAACTGCCATCTAGCACCATCATGGATGACTACCCTGGAGAAGATTTGTGAGGAACTAGATCCTGATGAATGCCATAATCAGTTCAGATTATGGTGCACCACATATCCTTCGGACGTCTTCCCTGTTGCCGTGTTACAAAACGGTGTGAAGATGACAAAAGAAGCACCTAAAGGTATACGTGCCAACTTGATTGGATCATTCAATGCCGATCCTATTGCCAACGAAGAATTCTTTAATAAATCGAACAGAAGTAAGGAATTTCATCGACTTATCTTCGGTCTGTGCTTTTTCCATGCACTTGTGCAAGAGCGTCGACTATATGGTCCATTAGGATGGAATATTCCTTATGAATTCAACGAGTCCGACTTGCGTATATCAGTTCAACAACTGCAATTATTCCTTGATGAGAATGAGTTTATTCCTTACAAGGCGCTTATCTACACAGCAGGCGAATGTAATTATGGCGGTAGAGTAACGGATGATAAAGATCGACGAACTTTATTATGCATATTAAAACGGTTTTACAACGCAGATTTCCTCAACGAGGACCATAATATCAGTGAATCGGGTAGTTTCAAGTGCCCACCTGACGGTTCGTGGCAAGAATACATCGAGTTCATCGATAACTTCCCATTAATAGCAAGCCCAGAAGTATTTGGACTACACGAAAATGCGACATTAACGAAAGATCAAAATGATACTAACAACTTATTGAATTCAATTCTTGATACTGAAGGTGGCGGCGGTGGCGGCTCGGGCAGTGGTCCAAGTAAAGAAGATGTCATATTAACCGTCGCAGCAGACATTGCCAACAAAGTCCCTGAGAATTATAACCTCGAATATGCTCAGTTGAAGTATCCCGTAAAAATGGAGGAGTCCATGAACACTGTCTTGTGTCAAGAGCTTATCAGATTCAATGGATTGTTATCTGTGATGCGTGACAGTTTGAATAACGTTCAAAAGGCGGTGAAAGGCTTAGTAGTCATGAGCGCTGATTTGGATGTTCTTGGAAATTCTTTATTCGTAAACAGAACGCCTGCAATGTGGAAGGCACGTAGTTATCCATCATTGAAGCCATTGTCTGGTTACATATCTGATCAAGGAACCAGATTGGAATTCTTTTCGAACTGGTTGAATGATAAGCCACCAGTGCTATTCTGGATATCCGGATTCTTTTTTACTCAAGCATTTTTAACTGGTGCATCACAAAATTATGCGCGTAAATATACTATACCAATTGATGATGTAGTATTTGATTGGGAGATGCAGCAAGAAGACGTACATACTAAGGCGCCTGAAAATGGTGTACTTACTTATGGTTTCTTCATTGAAGGTGGTAGATGGTGTAAAGAGTCACGTAGTCTAGCAGAATCTTTGCCTAAAGTATTATTCTCACCAGCACCAACAATGCATTGGATCCCAATGCGTAAGGCGGATATTCCAGTATATCCACACTACAAGTGTCCAGTATATAAAACATCAGATCGTAGAGGAGTACTGGCGACAACTGGGCATTCAAGTAACTTTGTTTGCTTTATTCATATGCCGTCAGAGAAGTCAGAAGATCATTGGGTTGAGCGAGGCATGGCAATGCTCACCTCACTTGATGACTAATGACTATATTCTACATAATTTAGACAAAAGCTAAAATTTATTTATAAGTAAATGTAATATAATTATTATACACAATAAAAAGACAGTATTATACATATTATAGACATTAATAGCGTATACACATTAAAGTAATAATTCCTTCTGCTACCAGAGAATGCCGCATAGCAGGATGAACTGGTAGTTCCAGGAATAGTGAAATTGCCCGTAGGACAAATATACTCGCATTCTAATTGTAGCTGCCTATACCAGGTACTATCTTGACATCCTACATCTGTCAGACATTGAAATGCCACTGGATAATTTGAGCCCATGTATTGCAATTTTCCGTCGATATTAAATGTGGGACAACATGCATCATTAGCAGTTATTTCGTACAAAATATTATCCATATTACAAGCAGTATACATGTTATAAGACGTATTACGTCGCATATCATCGATACAGGCTTGTGCCTCCTCATCGACGCAACCGACACATGTGTAGTACTTTGGCACTACACCTCGTTGAATGTCCACGCAGTTTGATCCTAATAATAACCTACGAAATAATCACAAAACAAATGAGTGAATATGAAATCCACAAGTAAATGAAGTAATATGCGAGTAAGAAAATAATCAAATTGACGATTCATGAGAAAGTGAATGGTGTCATTAATTGAGTAAACTCGAGATATCCTTGAATGATTGAATGATTACCTCGACTTTATAGTGAACCCGTAAGACACTGGCAGCAGCAACCACAGCAATAGCCGCAGCATCATCGGAAATTGCGACTGATTGTTATTTTTTCGACGAATTTTCGTACCGTTGAAAACGTTTTCCACACCCAGTAACAAAAAATAAGGAAACAATTTTACTTTAATTTACCAGGTGTAAATTCAAGAGCCTTTGGTGTCATAGGCGGAGCGGTGTATATTACATAGTACCTTAAAATCTGCAGTGCCATAATCACTTCGATTTCAATCTATTGCGGCTGTCCAGTGTCTATAATTCGGAGAAATTCAATTAAATCCTAAAAACAAGAAATTTTGTAATATAACGTAAGCAGTCATTAGATTGCTGAATACTGGCGAAATATGATTGACTTAACAGTTGATGATGATTCTAGTAGTAGTAGCAGCAGTGAGGTTGAGGTCACTGAAACTCTAACAACTCATCAGCCCATCACATTATCGCCCGAAGTTTTCAATTACATTAATGATGATGATATTTTGCATTATTTAGAACGGAAATATGGAGTAAAACTATTCATCAGAAATAATCATTTATACGTCGATCAAAATACTATTCCTTTCGCTAGTCATATATTTGAAGATTACATGGTCACTTTAGGCATAAACGGTTTCGATGAGTTAAAGGCTAATATAACAAAAAGAAAAAATGAAAAAATTCATATTTTTATTGATCATTCAAACATTTGCAGCAGGTATCGTTTCGATACTCGACGCTTATTGGACGCTTTAATTGACCTGCGTGATGTAAGAAAAATGGTGCTAGTTGGTAGCACTGCTAACAGTAATGATAATAAATTTGACGCTTGGAGAGATTGTGGGTGTGATGTAACCCTCATAGGTCGTGATCCTCACACTCGCAAGGAAATAGGAGTGGATGATGTACTACATGGACTAATACTATGTGAATCAGCAAAGATGTACAACGAAACTCATACTATAATTATACTAACAGGCGATGGTAATATCAATAACAATCAGTGCTCTAGCTTCCCCGTGGTGGTTGAAGAAATATTAAAAAAAAATGCTGATAAAATATTGTGGAAAGTTGAGTTGTGGACGTGGAAAGACCAAGTATCACATGTTTATCGCAAGTTTCAACAGGAATATAATCTTTTTTCATTATTATATTTAGATGAGGTCGTGCAACATGAGAGTACGAGGGATAATGCATGGGGTGACCATGCAGGTTTTAAGAACCAGTCCCATCATGAAAGCAATTACGAGCACATCGGTACGAGAAATAGCAAAAAGTATGTTAGTCCGCACAGAAAACACAAGAAAAAAGTAAAAAAGTCAAGCAAAAAACGACGTAAAGACCGTCACTATTCAGACTACGGCAAGTCGACGGCCGTCATTAAGAGCATCCTGAAGGCAGGATCATCCAGACCGTCGCCAGGTACTCGCATAAACAGTGACGTTAAAAAAGAGAAAAAAAACGAAGTTAAAAATAAGTAAAAGGAACGCGATAAATAGGAAAACAGTTATTTACAGCACGAAACTATGTAAATGGTGTGGAACAGTGTGATATCATTGTAATAATTGTAAAATATAATATAAAGCAATTGGTAACAAAACTAGCAGAATGAGATTAAGTGAGCGGACAACAGTGAGTAGCACTAGCGCATAGACACAACTGATGACAGGATTGGTCACTGCAACAAAGAGTAAGGATTTAATTGAATTTGTAGCAACTCCTTTACTATCATAACCACTTGGTTTCGTATCTGACACCTTTGTACTGCTATCCTTACGGTCACTATTCTCACTATTTGGGGTGACTGTTTCAAGTAATGTGACCGGTGCATTTGCCAAATTCTCGTTGCTTAATCTCTTCTTTACTTTGTCTGATACATTACCACTTAAGCGTTTCCGCGATAATGTTACTGGTGTACCGAGAGGCGACGAGGTGCCAGTGCCTGATAGCCTTTTAATACTATCGAAATTACCTAAACTGCTTGAACGGCTTCTACGCTTACCACTTTCTACTCCTACGTCATATGTTATCTTAACTGATGGTGCTCCTGGGTACCATAATGGTCCCCCTTCAGATATATCAAAATCAAACGATTTATTTGAACCCAAAAAACCACCTCCTACCTCATGCGGTATTGAATCGTATGCGATCTCATCTTTTAACGTTTTAATAAAGTCAGAACCATTTAAAGATATTTTTGCTAATGTATTCCCGTCTAGAAAACTTTTAATTATACCCCATATCATATTAAAGAACCATGGTACATTGATTAGATGCGATTTCCCTAAATATTCAGGATAATTGGGTATGGCGACACTTAAACCAGCTTTTATAACGTCTCTAGCTTTTTGTCCTACATGTCCAACACCGACACCCTTTAAATCCCTGATAATGCATGTCTTCAGTACGACTCCATAGTTGTCAGGTATAGATTCTTCAGAAAACTTGTCTAAAAACTCCTATATAAATATAAGCACGTTCATGTTAGAGTAGGTGAGTAAGCAAGTGAAATAAGTACATATAATCAACGTACCTTCTCGTATAAGTCAGATAACTGTTCCAGTATTATAGCTCTGAACTCAAGACAATATATCAAAAATTGTATATAATCAGAAATTGACACCTTTTCTAGCAATAAAGCAGGGTTACGCCCGTAAAGTTCTAATACTATAGGTTGGCGTTTCTTATCTACAGCCTCGGATGATATGACAATAGTTGGTTGTAAATCAAGAATAACCTGACCATGTGGAAATGCTAGGGGATTATTATAACCTTCATAAACTATCTTATTTCTGATGGAATCAATATTATTTTCCTTCCGCCATATCAAAAAATCGCGATACAATTTAATCGATTCGTCAAGTCCATTAGGATTACCATATTTCGCACGAATAAACCGAATAATACGACGATCACCAACTACTTCTGGAAATGGCATAACATTATTCAACTCTTTAGCACATTTCTCGCGCACCACTTTGATGAGCCTCTCTTCCTCCGCGCTCCAACGACCCATTTGGGGACCACCAACTTTGAGGGTCGCACAGTGACTCACTTGGTGCCAGCAACAAAACTGTCTCGAATTATACTACTCGCACTTCCTCTCTCCACTTGCACCGGTACCGAAACGGCCCTGCTGATTTACTGCGTGCGTACCTGGTAAAATCCGACTTTAAAAAGTGAAGAAAATGGGAATAAATGTTGTCTTATATACATCAAGGAACAGAATATTACTAGTTCGAGGATTTATGGAGTTAATAACCATAAGTTGCATTGTTTCAATAGAGCTTTTGTCGTAGCTGGTGCTACGTTTTCTCGAGGAAATACTATAACCATAGGTCGATCTGCTGGTGGTGCAGTTAACGCACCTATAATTTTTGCTGGATCATTAGCCATTAATTCTGTATGCAATACTTTATAGGGTGGTAGTATGTAGGTGGTGGTACCATATCTTGCATTATTCTCCGATAAACGATATGATGCAACAGCATCTAATGATCCCCATGCTAGTACTAAATCGAAATGTAACAATATTTCATGGCAAAGGTGTACTGGTCTTTCATGTCCAGTGGGAGAAAAAAAATCGTAAGATACATAGAAAGGCGCAGCTCTTTTGTCATTTCTTCCTTTAAATGCCCATATACCTTCCACAATAGGAGATGTATTTACTATATTATCAGGTCTGTCTAACCATATGGTACCAGGTGATTGCCACATCATTTTTATTAACGAATTAGCGCATGCAAATGATAACCATGCTTGTAAGAAATAGCGACGTGCATTAACACCAACATCAGCATCACCTTTAGTACCCACATGCTGTAACTCTGGAATATATATGACTTTGATGCCACTACTTTTCATGCCTGAATTAACGGCAGGGTTAGTAGTAAACATACAAAATTTATTTTTGTTAATACCAGCAGCATATGCCGACTGTAATGAGTTTTTAAATAGTTCCATTTCATCTTCATCCTCAATGATTGCACCAACTGTAACTTTATTTTGGTTATATTTAGGGCACCCTTTTACATATTTTTCGACACGATCAACATTACTGAAATATTCTAATAATAAGGCTCTAGCACCTGCATATGCTTTTTCATCTGGTAAGTCTCTACCTTCGATTGAATTAGCAGTAAGGGCGTAAGTTCCATCTCTTTGGCGATCAGCGTGTAACATATGATAAGACGCTACATCATGAAATGTTTCTGTTACTGCTACACACACACCTGGGGTATCGGGTACAATAGCAACATCTACTACCTTACAAACATCAGAAATTTCATCAAAACTATTTAATTCTTTATGCGAAAACACTACAACAGGTTGAACTGCTCTAACATCACCAGGATATTGTGCCAAATATTTATCAAAAAATCGTTTTGGTTCTACTGATAATATACTTTTCCACTTAGATTTGTCCAAGGATTTATCATTAGGATATATCCTTTGGTTAGCTTGAGTAAAGTTTGATGATGCATGCGAGCATTTCCACTGTCTTATTAATTCACTTAATGTAAATCCATCTACTTTACTTGCCGCGCCAATAGCCTCACCTGCACCTAATTCTTCGTGTATGCAATCATTCTTAACAGTAATTACCTCTGGTTGTCGTGGCGGAGGACAATTCTGTTCCACCGGTAGATGACCCAGGAAGTAACCACCCATTCCAGTGACAAAAAGCCATACTAAGAACAATATTGTCTCTAATATGATCCTTATACATGATTTCTTTTTCGGTTTCCCAAATTTATTATTATTACTTGCACCAGCACCAGTGCGAGGCAGCTTCATGGCCACCTTCGGTAAGGCGTTGTTTGCACTCACCAATTGATGACGCATTTGTAACCGAGTCCTCTTCGCGAACCGATTCCAGACTCCAACACCGCGCTCTAAGACTCGATCAATTCCACGGTTTGATCATTTTGCACCGGTACAGTACCGAACCTGTACTAAATAGGAAATAATCACAAGTCAGACAAGCAGTCGCTAACGCGTAACGTCAGAGAATCGACAAGGTTATTGATGAAATTCATTGTGTACGATTATCTTGTTCATATTTTCATTAGATTTTCGCGATTAATAAGTCTTGAACCCAAATTCCGTGAAGAAAGCAGGGAGTACCAATGAATTACTTGTCATCATCTTGTACTACTGATTGAGGTACTCAAATTGATATTTGTATGCTTTTGGTCCATTTGTACCGGTGACATCAGGAGGTAGGTACCACCCTTTTAAAATGCAAAAAAACTTGAAGTTCGAGTCAGTATAAGTCTGTGATAGCGAGTGCGACACATTAAGTTACTCTACGCGAACAGAGAAACGATCATTGAAGATGATTGTGACTAGAGAGAACTTTGCTGAGATTTATCCCGATCTTAAATCTCGTATAAAAAATGCTTTATTTATAGCAATCGATGAAGAAATGACTGGAATATTTGATCGTTCCAATCGAAATCGTAAAAATGACGATCCTACCGCCCGTTATATCAGAATGATTCCGGTTGCATCCCGTTATTCTATTATTCAGGTTGGAGTATCAATATTCATGCATGCGAAGTCTCAATCAGAAACTGAAGATGGTATGGTAGTAGAGGACACAAGTAATGAATACGTGGTGTATCCATATACATTCTATATCTTTCCTGAGCCATATTGTGGCAGTGATGTAGTATTGAGTCCTTCATCTATAGATTTTTTGAACAAAAATAATATGGATTGGATGAAGTGGATTTGTAAAGGTATTCCGTTTATTAATGCTGAAGATGAAATAGTGTTGAGAAAGAAATATGGCCAAGATGGTGAAAATAGTAATCCAAATGTGGATTCAGCAAGTGCTACAGCCGAACAAGCACCACAGCAGCAGCGAATAGTGTTACAAAAGCCATGGGATATCGAATTCATGACAAGGAATATGGATGGTTTCAATAAAATGTTATTAGATCCCACGAAAAACGATTTTGAATTTGACAAATGCAATGCATTTTTGATGAAATACATCCACCAAACGTTAGAAAATGACCATACAAATGTGTGCGTAAAAAAAAATAATGATGGAAAATTAGTTGCCAGTAAAGT
>JACCDO012200161.1_pt1 | contig 39186 bp, 28 predicted proteins | sample 7446101 | NCBI WGS metagenome assembly JACCDO01 (sample SAMN15323440, study PRJNA562643) | freshwater metagenome | isolation source: river surface water | place: USA:Blue River Watershed | collected 2017-08-16 | reverse complement strand
TTTATGCAAGTTATTGAATGCCTTGCGGCAAAGATTAGGAACACTTGATGCCCAATCGGTAGGAAATATACTCTTTGGGATGCAGCGGTTTTCAAGTAATGTGCCTCAGGTACGTGCATTCATTGAGGCATTAATACCAAAAATAGCGCAGGTAAATGAGAAATTATCGGGGCAGGAAATAGCAAATGCATTTTACGGACTACAGAATTTTGACTCTACCAGCATCGAAGTCAACAAGTTAATGAAGGTACCGTCATCTAACTAATATCGCATTATACCTTACTCATATACACTCGCGCCTCATTAGGTCTTGGTTGCAAAGTTAGAGGAGAGCAAGAATGAAGTATTCACATCGCAAGGAATCGGTAATGCAATTAGCGGATTTCAATCGATGAGTTTAATAGATGACGTTGAAACAATATCATATGCTCTCGGGTTATTCGCCGACATTATCGAGGCCAACGCCCTCTCAATGAGCGCCAGGGATATTAGTAACGCTATGTTTGGGCTCCAAGGTATGACATCTGACTGCGACGAAGTAAGAGCTGTTATCATTGCATTAACAGAAAAAATGAGGAATACAACGGACATATTTACAAGTAGAGACATTGGGTACTGTCTGTCCGGGCTATCCTTGATGCAGAATACAGTGTACGACGAGGTCAACGAGTTCATAGATGAGCTGACCATACAAACAAGCAGATCTGAACTGAAGGGGGAACCTAATTTATCATTTTTTCTGTTTGATCGCGGCATTAAAGTGAAAAAGCAGTGACCAAAAGGGGCTGCGCGACAAGGTTTTAATGCATAATTTATTGTACAATTGTATCATAAGGAAGGTTTTTAATCGGGTGTGGATATTTGGTTTAAAAGTTTGTTAGAAAAACCTTGCCAATATTGATAGGTAAAAAAAGCTTGCAACGAAGCCGCTTCATCGTTCATGATCCGAGAGTGTGCGGCATTGACGTAGCTAAGTAGTGTACTTATTGCAAAGAGAAGCTGATTTGCTATTCCTGAGTGAGTCAGTGAACAGCTTGTACTGCGTCATCTCATGACATCACTTTTGAAATTTGTATGCTTCCTGTGCTTGTTTATAGTATGCACTCCCGATGATCGTAAGGTCGATCTCAAAGATAGCACAGTTATTCAAGAGGCACTCCATGAGGCACTTTATGCACATAAGCTTGTAGCGATGAAATCAGTTAACTATGCGAAAAGATGGAAAGGGATAGATGATTATGATACATTAAATTCGTCGCTTCGAATACCTTGTAGAGATAGAGTCGCATGCGAATATCTTAACCCGTCCATCGAAATGGAAAATGTCATGATTCTAAATGGCGTCTTTTACCTCAATCACCTAGATGGCAAATCTAACGAATCCCTTAAAGTAATGAAGTCTTTTTACGCTTCTGAAATTGGATGGCTTCCCTCTACACTAGTAAGAACTACCGACATCTCACAAGATTGGGTAACCGGGCCAAGGTTTTCACTTAGATGGTTAGAGACTACAGTTTCTAAGAAATGCACCACAATTTGGGATACAACAGCTTTCTTTATGCATCCATGGGAACCCCATAACGCATTTCACGCAATTAATGATAATGTATTATCCATTTTAATGGGCATTGCAGTATCTTACTTACTTAACGGACAAATTACTAAGAGCATTACTTTATTCAAATTCAATCTCAGTTACTTTCCTTTAAAGCCCAGTGGAATAATGTATCAGGTGTTAGATTTTATATTCGAGGACATTGCTCGTCCTGCATCCGATTTGCTTAAAGGCGGTCCTCACTGCATCCGAAAGGTTGTTTGGAGCAATGGAAAAAAGCCATTTTATAAGGATTCACTAGCTCATTTGAGGAAAATATTATACAAATTTTTGGTATTGGTGTTACAGAAAAATAAATATTTTCCAAAGTTACCGACCCCGGAATTGAGAGAAAAGGAAACTAAGAAGACCAGAAAGAATAAAAAAGTGACACTAAGTGTGTTACTTCCCCCTCAAGTACCACGCGTGGTCATAGTGACACGCAACTTCACTGGGTTTGGTCTCAAAGACCCATATCGGAAGCTCTCGTACACATCAGAAGTGGCACTGAAAAATGCATTCGAAGCGCAAGGTGCGCACGCAGTTATTTGTTGTGACTTCACCAGGGTAGTCACTACAGTTCCTAGGTTATTGTCATATTTTTCACACGCAGATATTTGCGTAGGAATGCATGGCGCAGGTCTCACCAATTGTATTTTCATGCAACCTCAAGGCATCATAATTGAGATACAAAGCGATTATGGTTTTGGATTTGATTCGTATTTAAAAATTGCCCAAATGCAAAATGGGTTTTACATAGCTTATGATAGCCGCAAGGACAATATAACTGATAACGGAAGCGTGCCATACGGAGGCACCGACCTGACTATGCAACACGTTGATATTTTGGTAACGATGGCGATAAAAACTCACAGTATTCTACATGCTCCAATAAACTACGCCAAAATCCCCGCAATTTCACCTGCGAGCAACGGAGGTATTTACCAGAATAGTGGCTACAATACAAGTAGTCACCACCTAAGTCGGTACAATAAACGATTGCAGAGTGTTATTCCATTTGTGTCCAAAGAAACAATGAATACAATATATTCCAACAGAAGCCGCTATCACACAAACAACCAAATACATCATATTCCGCCACCTAATGATCACGTCTTGCTTCACGAAGATAGTCGTATCATGGTGGTTTCGCCTTACATCCAAGATGAAATCAGTAACTCAAGTGTTTTAGGTCCACTGCTAGAGGAAAGTGGGAAGCATTGCAAAGAGTTGCCATACTACACGTACCGTTTGCTGACCCAAGCGCCTATGGAGCACCAATTTCGATGTGATATAAATAAATTATTCACGAAATCCTCTGGCAGACTAAAGGCAAGACTAATCTTAGACTTTGTTTAAAATTTGATTTATTGTATATTACACTTCACACGATTTTACACTTTTTATACAAATTGACTATTGGCTTTCAAGCTGCTGGGATGGTAACCGATGATACACCAGTGCACCTGTGTACTTCTTGTCAGCAGCTACAGCTACTAATTCGGTGTCATTGATGGTGCTAGTTGCAATATTATTCCCACTAGTCAAATTATGCATTCTTGCCATATATGAGAGATCAATTAACTTACCGTTGGTAGGCATAAACCAAAAGAATTCGTTATCACGCAGCGAGCATAACAAGTAAAATACAGAGTTGATTGCGTACCATAGATCACCTTGTTCATATATTGTGCATTGCTCATAGACGCCTCCATTGAATAGCACAACAATATTATATCTAAAGTAACAGCTAGCGGCTATTACAAGCGTTACATTTGCCCATGAATCAGGATCATCTAGAGTGAACCCTCTTCCAACACAAGCAATTGGATTTAGCAATAAGTCTTGCATGTAGTCCAAATACCATTGTATATTCCAACCAAATGTAGCAATAAGTTCTAAAGTGCCAGCAATGATTTCTAATAAACGTACAACAACAAACCATTTTACGTTGATTATAGCCGAGCGACGAATTTTTTCATCATAATGCTCTTCATCATAAGCTAATGGGAGCAACCAACCGGATACAAGATATAATAACGAACCAAGTAGATTAAGCCAATCAGGTATTATGAAGTAGGAGAATATTGTCCTTAGTTCTGTCCACATGTATAAATACATGATTGCATTAATGACATGTAAATAATATGTTGATGTATATAAAAATTGCAATCGCCACTCCAATTCTGGCGTCATATTCTCACTATAGCCATACGCATTTATATACAAATAAATAGCACATAATACACAGTACATGACATTGGACCGAAAATAACGACACTTTGATACTCGTTTGATGCTTCGAGTGGTGCGCATACGCACGTAGTCGAGAACGAGCGTTTTGTCGCTGTCTTGGTGGCCCAAAATGCCATCCAAAACCTTCATCGTGGCTTGGTCAGTGACGAACGCAATGCACAACTTAAACGATTTAGAAAACTGCCGAATTAAATATTATCAAATTGAATCTCGGCTTCTCTCACGCACCGGATAGCCGGACCGGTGGATGGAAGGATTCCGAAGGAGGAATTGTTATGGATCGAGTTAGTTGATGAAAGTGGTAGCACTAGAAAGCAATGCGGTGGTGAGTAATTTAAAGCCCTTAATTGCCAAATCACAAATTAAGTTTGATCGGATTACGTGATTATCACCGTTACAGCTGATGCCGGCTTCAATTTATTCTAATTTATTGATTTCAAATTAAACAAAAGTCGAAAGAGGCTAGTACTTAGAGCAGTTACTATCTACAGAATCGACTAGTTTAAGCATAACCAGCGATTCGAGTCGAATCATTCAACCAACCACGAAACCGGTATGATTGGTACCGGCAACAAAATAAAAATTTCAAAGTTTGAAACAGTTCAAAAACACATTGAATGGGCGTGCAAGACTACTTGATCTCGGCGCGGTTCCTCACGACGATCGGGCACCTCACGGCACTGCTGCTGATCTTCTCGTCCATCGAGAATAATGTGGAAAAGTCCTTCAGCGACTCTAGTAGCAGCGACGAGAAAACGAGGGCGTATGAGACCTGTATTGCAGCATTAGTCATTGGTATTGGATGTTTTTTATTCGATTTTTATGGTATATTCTCCGGATCAACGATATTCTCACCGACTATTAATATGATTCAAATATTTTTTCATTTTGTTGGAAGTATATTTTTATCTTGGTTGATAACAGAAACATGGCATTATAAGGCACTATGGCCTATTATTATTAGCTGTAATTTCCCAACCGCAATAATCGAATGTATAATGATTCTAAGTATATATGTCTTTAAAACTGCTGTATATTAATCTATTGTTATTATTGAATTACAGTTTTAATATAATAGTTTAGATAGCTTCGAGGCTATTACTTTGTCTTCAGCATCTATAGCACTAGCCGTTATATAGTCATCACTAAATTTACTAGCATCTATTTCTAATAAATTAGCACTATTTTCCTTGGCTTTATTGGCTACGATGTTGCTTGTTTTTGATTTGATAGGATTACTATTTGTAGTTGTAGCTGCACTACTTTTGGAAGCAGGAATATCCTGCTTACTTGCAGGTAATGTTGCATTTTTTTTCACTGAAGATGTAGGTACAGATGCAGGTGCTACTGTCACTTTTGGTTTTAATGGAATAGTGGTAGTAGGACCTTTAGAGGTGTACTTAGTCTCCGCATCATGGATTGCTTTATTCAATAATTCAGTTTTTTCTTTCTGAATTTGAGCTAACTTTGACAACATATCCACCGTTGGAACACCTTGGATACTAGTTTTACTATTTAATAACGCCAAAATCTCACTTTGATGTTCCATTTGTTTCTGCTGTAGTTGACCGAGTGCATCACCTTTATTAACATTTCCAGCACTTTTCTTAACACTCGAACTAGAGATAGCAGTGTTAGGGACTTGCTTAGGCCCTGTTTTATTTACATTAGATGAGACATTTGTAGGTACTGGATTTGCATTCTTATTGCTGCTGATAGCAGCAGCTACAGGTGCTGCAGTAGTTGCAACTTGTCGTGATGATGGCGGCACTGTTTTATTGCCATTAACAGGTAATATTGCAGATTGGTTGGTGTTCGTTGTATTACTAGTGGTTGTAGCATAACTAATAGGTTTTGTTGCTGCTTGCGTTTTGGGTACATTAGGATTCACTTTAGCTGCACTCGTTTTCCCATACATTTCATTGTCAATGTCATCTAATCCTTGCTTTCGTTTTAATTCCTGCTCCCTCATTCTCCTTTCAAATGAATTGGGATTAAAAATATTAAGTTTGCAAAACTTTTCATTGCACTGTGAGCAGTAGCGTCGCTTCTCATAGTACTCCAAAAATGACTGTTCCTTCTTACATTGCGGACAAGCAAGCTTATCTAATTTCGCATCATAGTCGGCTTCTGCCGATTCTAGTAGCTTCTTTTGCTTTTTATCATCGGTCTTATCACCAAATGCCCGATCTAAGAAGTTTCCTTTCTCTTTTAATCTATCAACAAAATCATAACCACATCGTGGATTTCTCATAGCTATTTCTGCCTCCTTATTTTTAATTGGTTTAAAAGGAGGAGCATCATCATGCACTGCAACTTCAACTGGATCACGTGGTTTTGATATTTTATCTAAATATTTCCGCTGTTTCATCTTATCTACATTGGATGATTTGCTATTTCTATCTACTACTTCACCGTCATCATTTACTAACCCGTACAATTTTGCTTTACCTAAACCTAGTTTAGTTTTACCAACGACTATAACTGGTGCATTCAATTCACTCTGATAAGGATTGGATTCGTTAGTCTTTCCTTCCTTTTTACTTACGACTATTAATTCAGGGTCATTATCGTTGTCATCATCTTCAAAATAATATGCATTTGCATAATCATTATCCATTTGTGGCATACCAAAGTCATCGTCTTCATCTGCAACACCCTTCAATGTATCCAATCCAGAGATGGTATTGGTATATCCTCCAATGGTATTCGTTTTAGTCCATTTATCTATTGTATTACTATTGCTAGCCCTGTCGCCCTTTGAACTGCCCTCGCTCTCCCTGACGACCTCAGCCGCCTTATAGCGACTGCTACCTGATCGCGCAGACAGCGTCGCGTCCGCGCCAGCAACCAGCTCCTCGCGATCCATCCGCTGTCTAGTTGTAAATTATATAATAATTTAATTTTTCAACCGAGTTTATCTCAACGGCACGGTACCGGCGATTCAGGAAGATCGAGTATAGTAATTCACACTTGAGTTATCGATATCCTACTGTATATGGCCATCCAAATACTCTGGTGATATCAGGATTGAGTCAAGATTTGCTAATTTTACTTAGTAAGTTACCAGTACCTTTCTATTAGTTGCAACTTATGCTATCGTGTATTAAGTGTGATTGTATGAAAACAATAATCTTGAGTATAGGGCATCAAGATTTGTAGCTCCAATATAATCAAACTAGAATATTAAAGCACGGTAAACGTACTCAGTAGTACGGCGTACTGTGACATCGGTACCAACCGCCGGTACAAATCTTAAGCTTCGGCGATAGTACCAGTAGTAATATAGCTATTATAGCCACGCCATCCGCAGCATGAGCGCCACCTCCGGCAGCAAGCTGGACCCAAAGTCCAAAAACCTCATCAAGTTCCTTTTCCCTCGTCTGGCAATTGTCGGGTTGCTCGTGTATGTGGTGGCGTTCACCAACTACATTCCTGGTAATTCTGCGGAGAAAGTACTTTTCTTAATTGCGCTCGTTGCATTGGTACGTATATTATTGTCTATATACCGCCGCCTAGTCCAATCTGCAAAGCCAATTAATAAATATGGTAGATGGTGTATAGTAACTGGAACCACTAGTGGCATTGGCCAAACGTATGCAGAATATTTAGCGGGTAAAGGTATGAACTTATTGATAATTTCAAGGACAGAAAATAAACTAGTACAACAGAAAGAAGAGCTTCAAAAGAAGTACATAGGCATCAAAATTAATTACTTGGTATATGACTTTACTGTAATTAGTGGTGATGTCAAGTACAAATTTTATGACGATTTAAATAAAGAATGCGTAAAAATGGATAGTGATGGTGGTATTGCGATGTTAATTAATAATGTCGGCACAGCTAATGAAATACCGATGAATTTGGATGAATTAACAGAACAGCAATGCTTAGATATAGTGAATTGTAATATTTTTTCGACCATAAATATGACAAGAACCGTAATAAAGTATATGAAAGAAAGAAAGAATGGTGCAGTAATCTCAGTCTCATCAGGCAGTGGCAATCATCCAGGACCATTCCTCGCGGTATACTCAGCAACTAAAGCATTTATCACACAATTCAGTAGATCACTCTCAATCGAATGGTGGGGTAGCGGGGTAGATTTCTTAGTCGTTACACCATTTTATATATCAGGAACACAATTATATAAGAAAAAAGGCGGAACATTACTTGCTCCTATGCCCATCGAATTAGTGAAAGGAACATTCAAACAGTTGGGTAAGAAATACATATGGCAGGGTCACGGTTATTGGTTCCATGGTTTTATTGGCAACTTCGCTAGTTATTATTGGGGAACCACAGCTAGATATCGTAAAATGATGGTAGATAACAGAAAGAGATACGACGAAAGAAACAAAGAAGCTAAACGAGATTAGATTTGTTTACTGTATTAGGATTACACGATAACTGAATTATTAATCATAGAAACCAGAATTTCTTAGATTTTCTTTTAATATAATTTCTTTACATAACTCGAACACCACCTTGACGTTTCTAGTATCAGTGGCGCAGGTAACGTGGGTGTATATTTGACGATCACGATTCTTATTTTTGGCATTAAATTTTTCAATAAAATAATTTACACCATCGTCATAACTGCCTGGCGGACCGTTATAGTCCTTGAATAATGGATTGTCACCAATGTTCTTAACTTTAATTTTCTCAGCAAATAAATCTTTTTTATTTAAAAATAAAATCATTGACGACTTTTGAAAGAAATTAAGATTGCAAATTTCCTCAAAGAGAGTTAATGCTTCTATCATACGGTTGGATGACGCATCTTCGAACAAAGCTTGATCATATTCAGACAAAGCAGCCACGAAGATAACAGCTGTAACATTCTCAAAACAATGAATCCATTTTTTTCGTTCATTACGTTGTCCACCAACGTCGTACATTTCAAAGGTGGTTTCTTCTATATTGTATCTTTCGGTGACTATACCAGACGTACGAACTCGCGAGTATAAAATATCGTCCTTATCGGGAAGGTAATCTGGCATTTTAATTGCATCAATTTTATTAAAATAGTATTGAACTGAATCTATAATTTGAAACTCGGAGCGTCTATCCCAAGTAGCTTTTATTCCTGGGTCATTCCATAACTTCTTTAATGCATCACCAATAGCAACAGTGATATTCTCACTATCGTCAATACCCGAAATAGTCTCCAATTCTTCCTTGCATTGAACCTGATCGACTAATCCTAACGCCTTGGCATTAGTGATTAACACCTTCATTGCAGAAATGATGTTACTAAAAATCGTTGGGGTGATCTGTTTTCTCTCGTCATTACTATAAGTGTCACCATAAATAACCTTCATTTGCTTGAAGATGGTTGATTTACCAGATTCACCTGCTCCCAGAAGTAATAACTTGACTTTTTTCTCTTCAATAGCTCGTTGTTGCGCCATTTGCGACTCGATCTCCTTGTTCTTCTTACGAACACTGGGATCCGAGCTCGACCCACCACTGCACGTGTTACCCATTGTTGTTCCCTCTTTATTTCGTCTTCTTCAGAAACCACCGCAGTTATTTTCGAGTACGGCACCGGAAGGTAGAGAATGAGGGAGAAGGAATTTTGAATACAATGAAATGATTTTGGATATTATTGCGGATTGAGTACAAAGAAGGAATCGAAAGAGAATGTATGAACAGAAAGCTGCGGGATGCATTGGTTCAATGAAGTGATTGGATTGTAGCTCTGACTCTAACTATTTCTCTGTATCTACCAACAACAGTTGGTTACATACTAAACACTTAATCGTTACTTTTCACAATTTATTCGCTACAATTAATAATAATGCATGATCTAGGCTAGATCTGACACCGGTATTTCCGGGTGATAGTATATCATGATAATCGTGCATGTACCAGCCTGTATATTATACACTGATTGTCACGCAACAGCGCTTTGAGTGGTTCAGCAGCCTGGTTATGACCACGGAGAGGGAAGATCGGTGATCCGCGTTCATTTAGTAGTTGGGCGAGCATGTCAGCGAAAGGCACTCCTAGCGATGCCAGTAAAGGCAAAATAGAGAATTATCAAATAGCGGAAGGATCAGAAGTTGGTAGAGGAGCATTTTCAATGGTATATCAAGCGTTTAATGTGGCTAATGGTGATTTTGTAGCGATTAAACGTATTCCCGTGAATGACATGGATGCCGATACCTTAACGGTAATAGAAAGGGAAATTGAACTAATGAAAAAATTGAATCATCCTAATATTGTCAAGTATATTGATTCTGTAAAGTCAAAGGGGCATCTACATATTGTGTTAGAATATATGGAGAATGGTTCATTAAGCGACTTGGTAAAAAAATATGGAAATTTATCAGAAATATTGGTAGCAAATTACACCACACAAATACTTCAGGGTTTACGGTATTTACACGATCAAGGTGTTTTACATCGTGATGTAAAGGGGGCCAATATACTTACGAGTAAAGATAAGCAGATTAAACTAGCAGATTTTGGTCTTGCAATACAACCATCAGTGATGACATCCAAAGGAGGTGACATTACGAGTGACGTTAGTGATATATCAGGTGTAGTGGGAACACCCTATTGGATGGCACCTGAAATTATTGAGATGGATATTCCTAGTTCTGCTTGTGATATTTGGTCGCTAGGCTGCACTATCATTGAGTTACTGACGGGCAAACCACCCTACTACGATCTAAACACGATGGCGGCGCTATTTCGTATAGTCCAAGACGATCATCCACCTATTCCAGAGATTTGCAGTGATGGATTAGTTGATTTTTTAATCTGTTGTTTTCAGAAAGATCCATCGAAGCGCGGTACAGCAGCTTCTTTGTTATTGCATCCCTGGTTAAATGTAGGCGACATGACACAGAAGGAAAGTCACGGAGATTACTCCTCTGCTAATGGAGGTATACACAAGGATAATCTAGATAGAAAGCAGAGTAATATGCAATTCCAGCCTATCAATATTCGCAGTCGCAGTCGTAGTAGCAATCAATCATCACCTGAATCTCCAGCTCACCGACGTAACTTAACTGACACAAGTTTATTCATGCCATCTGGTTCACAAAATTCACTACAGAATCTCAATGCGACCAGCGATAGTAGGCATGGCAGCCACAATAGTTTGAATATAGCGAACAACTTTAGTCTCGTGAAACCGAGTAGAGTGTTTTCTTCATTTCTCTCTAGTATTTATTCGGACTTGTTAGGATTTGAAGAAATAGCTGAAGTTGAGGATGATGCAGGTGCAACCAGTGCTAAAAGCGTTGATATGGACGATTCCGAGCTAGATAGTACACCGCAGAAATTACACGACATCATTCAGACTATATACGACATCATTGAAAGCGATAATTCTGATCGCAGTGCTAGCACCGATAACCAAGAGGATGTAAACGCCTTATTCGACCTACTAATCGAGTCTGTTCAAAGTAGTACTTACGCGATCGATAACTACCTAAATAATTTTGGTATTCAATCAATATACGAACTGCTTGTAGTGATCAACTCGCGATACTTGGCGGATGTCAACAGCCTCAGTGATAACTTGAAGTCGACGACAAGCATTGCAGACTTCAATTTTTTTACAAATAAACATACTCCTGTGAAGTCTCACTCTCAATTAGCATGTAAGATGCAGTTGCGCATCGTGTCACTAATAAATATTATGGTGAATGATAGTGTCATGGCATTAGAACAGCTATGTTACATTGGTGCATTACCAGTCATCACTTCCACCATCGAATGCTTGTGCAACCAATTGAATAGTCATCAGATTGATCACAATGATTCGACCATATTGACATCGATGGTTGCAATCATGGCACCAGTATCCTCGGCGCAGATCGAAGAGAAAATACATCTACTACAAAGCCATTTGGATGTATTGATCGAATGCAGTGAGTATGTGCACCATATGGCTACTTGGTCGCAATTCACCGCGCAACTTTTTGTAGGAGTCGGTGGAATTAATGTAATCATGAAATTTTTGTCATTTGGATCATTTATAAGAAACAATCACAAGGAGAAGCTCTGTGGTGGCACTGATTTGAGGCACCTTCCCATCAATCGTACCACTGCATTGAAGCTGCTCTTTACCAGTATCGATTGTATCATCGGCACCTTGTCCTTTGTGCCATGCGCATTATTCTCTAGTGATGGAGACCACGGAGGGATTGGAAGACATCATTCTGATCATTTTCACAGCAGTTTCAAATCTAATTCTAATTCCTCGCTATCTTCCATCGCTAATAGAGACGCGGAAGGAATGACATTGCAGTCACCAACTGCAACACATTTTTCATCGAATAAAGTATTTTGCAAAATATTAATAAGGTTAGGGATCCTCCCAAAGCTTGCCGTAGCGTTTGACAATCTACTGGCTCTTTACTTCAAGAAATCAATTATCAGCGCAACGGATGGGAATAATGAAGTCATCGAAGAAAACACAGCCAACGATTCCACAGAGAGCAGCGTCGTCTGGATGTACATCATTCGATTGAGTGCATTATTTTTCAAATTTTCTAAACATGAATCGAATATCAAGGACTTGATCCACAATGAGAGCATTGTTCTCACCACGATTCTGAAGAATATGAATGTGAAAAATGAGGAAATCAAAGTGTTAATAGCGGACCAACCAGTATATACCGGCGACCAGGATAAGATTAGCATCATGGAGTTGATGGTGTTATTGCTGAAGAAATTGTCCACTAATCCCATCTCCCAAGTTCCGTTGGAGAAGGCAGGATGCTTGGCTGTATTAGTGCCGTTATTATACACCCCTAACCTATCGCGACGATGTTTATCGTTAGTACTAGAAACGCTGCATAATTTGTGTCGCGTCAACAAAAAGCGACAAGAGCTTAGTGCAACGTACGGGATAATCCCATTTTTAATATCCGAAAGCACCAATCCGGATCATAATAATAATAGATCGAATATTGCTATTCACATGCTCTGCGACTTGGCTAATTCATCCGCAATGACACGAACCGAGTTAAACAAGAATAATGTTATCCAGCATTTTGTTGACATGGTGGATTCCAGGAGTATGCACAGCACTCTGATATTGAATTCCTTATCGATATGGATACAGAATGATGCAGTGAATGTAGAAAGGATATTGTTAGAAGATTCAAATATCAACATTTTAATAACTTTATTTACTTCAAGCTCCAAGAAGCAAATGAATTTATTGCACGTTTCATTTACTAGTATATTCTGTAACAGCAATAGAATATGCAAAGCGGTCGGACAATCCTATTCATTTGTGAAGACTTTGATCGAGAGGCTAACGGCGTCCGATAGCACAATTATTACTTTGTCCTATTTGAAAATACTGCAGATGCTACACTGTCATGATGAAAATCCTAAAAATTTTGCCGAGAAATATCAACTAATATCTATAATGTCACCGTTTATTAATGACAAGTCACATGTTTACGTGTTTGAATTGGCGATCAAACTCTGTGCGGACTTCTGTGAGGATTTTAGGGCATCGGTAACACAAGAATGTATTTAATAAAATTGTATTTATAAATTTACAAAAGAACAGCAATTACAGCTATTAGTATGATAAATGAAGTCTTCACACTATTTGAGGCCTATCTTCGAAACTAAAAATTAAACATTGAAAGACTCACCACATCCACATTCGCCTTTAGAATTAGGGTTAACAAATGTAAATTCCGTCGATAATTCCGTCTCCTCGTAATCCATGACAGTCCCGACAATATAGAACGTAGCTTTAGGATCCACTAATACAGTTGCACCATATGATTGTACTACCTCGTCTTTTTTAGCAGCCAAATCATCCGCAGAAGCGTAATTCATGGTGTATGAATATCCATTACAACCCCGCCTCTTGACGCTTATCTTGACTCCAATGACACCATCACCTTTTGTCTCCACCATATCTTTAATGCGCATCGCAGCCTTCTCCGTGATCTTGATTGGAGCAGGCCTTTCTCTTCGGATACTCGTACTGCACGCTCTCGCTACGTCGAGCCCAGGCCTGAGCACCAGGTTGCGCCAAGCGGATCGCGACAGCATCATTTTTCTACTTCTTTCCTCTCTTCTAAGAGTCTTCTTGTGTTCTAAATTTCAGGGACCGTCACAGAAGGCACCGGTACACAAATTCTGCCGGTACGAAATAACTGTCTACTAGAGTTCCTCAATAGGAACGAGGACATCTCGGTGACTCGATCATTTTTCAAACGACTTCAGTGACCGGTACAATTCTAGGACAATTAAGGAATCCAATGAGGGAATCGTGTATATCCATAGTAATAGCACCCATAGCTTCAATCAAGTCCTATCAGATACCTCAGTAGTATCTCATGTCATTGTATTTAATTCAAGACTCTCATTTCTCAGGAATTCTCAATCTCTCCATTTTTGGGTGTGGTTTCTATTGCCGGTAATTTATTTTTTTGGTACCGGTACATACCGGCCTACTGGCACACTTTGCTATTGATTGTCAAGTGCAACAGAACGGAATAGAGCCAGAGACTCCTATGCTGAGTCTATTGTTCCTCGCAGCTATAATGCTGCTGGCTGGGGCTTATCGCACTCGTTCCTTTACATTGAAATCCCATAAGAGGTGTTTCTCTACGCTAAATATGGCACCGATAGGTTCGAAAGAAATGTTCAACGTTTTCATCGATTCATTACGAGAAACAAACGAGGGCAACGACACCATACACACGCCAAGAATGTGGTCCAAAAATAAGACAAATAATGACACAAATACCACCGACTTAAAAGAGGATTTAGAAAACTATAATTTATCAATTAAGGATAGAGCACCTTCAAAAAGCAAGGCTGAAATATTCGAATTATTTATAGAATCTGATGATGATTGTAAAGAGGAAGCATGCATACTTGATACACCAGATGCTTGGAAGAAAGGAGCGAATAAAAGCGCAAAACAATACGATGAAATGAAAGAAAAAAAGAAAGCAGTACCATTTTGGCTTGATGATAACGATGATACTAGTGAAAGAGATGATACTCCTCTGGCATGGAAAAAAAAGAAAAGTTAAATAGCAAATAAATATTGTATGGAATATGTATACAAATTAACAAAAAATAATAAAGTGTAAATTATTCCGGTTCGCCGTGATAATCAACAATACTTTGGGGTATATCTGACGATTCAGTAGTCTCAATATACTTTTCCTCTGATAACTCAGCCAAAATATATTCGTTAAATTCGAATGAAGATATATATTTTGCAGGTACACCACCAACTCTGGTAAAAGGCGCAACAGGCTTTGTAACAACTGAACCGGCATTAATAATTGAACCTTCGCCTATTTGTATATTACCTAGCACAGTAGCACCAGCAGATATATACACCCCTTTACCAACTTTAGGATGCCTATCCCCAGATTCTTTACCTGTTCCTCCTAACGTCACACCATGTGAAATACAACAATTATCACCTAGTACCGCAGTTTCACCAATTACAACTCCAGAGCCAGTATCTAAGTAGCACCCAGCACCAATTTTGCATGCTGGATGAATGTCGGCACCAAACGTCCTAGATACCACTGATTGCAAGTATCTAGCAATACCATCTCTACCTGAGCACCACAAAGCATGTGCAATTCTGTATGTAGCTAATGCAGTAAATCCTTGATTAAATAACAGAACACTGATAGCATTAGGTTGCGACACATCTCTTGTCGCCGCAGACATTATATCAAATGCCCATAATGATTTAATATGAGGTTCATTTGTAATTACTTCATTAAAAAGATTTCTTAACTGCGTGGCTTGTAATGAAGGTGTTGCAATTTGATTTGCAATATAATCAATAATTGCTTCCTCCAATGAAGGCTGTGATAACACGGCATTAGCCATTAATGTCGCTACTTTTAAATCTCCATCTGCTGTAGCAGCTGCTTCATATCGTATAGTCTCCCACACAGGTTTAGTAATATCAGAATCATTCATACTTTCGCTCAATTTATCGATTAATTTGATTACTCTTCTAGTTGTATTAGCACTTGTCTTCCCATCTCCCACCCGCTGCTGTAAGATGCTGGTAACTTCTTTACAATTATCATCTGAACCAGCCACGCAGTGAACTCTAATGAATGTTTTCATGCGACGAGGCTGCATAAACGCATAGCTCGAGCACAAACAAGATACCAACACCAACACTAACAGCAGCATCTTGCTGATTGCTGTATTCTGCAGTCAACTATTGATGCCAGTATCAGTAAGTGAGTTAGTGATTGATTGATTGAATGCGACTCAGCGAGACACTGATCGAGGACCTGATGTGGTAATCCCCAAAGGCCGTAAGGCAGCCTTAATTTTTTTTTCAATTGTTTCGCGCAAAATAGAATTAATCACTGCAATCGATCGCAGCTACATGACCAGAAGCTGCTCTGTGCGTCCGCAATACTTCCAACAAGCTGCCATTCAGGTCGCAAATCGCACGGAGAAAAAAGTAGAGATGAGAATAGAAGGAGAGAGTAAAGACGCAGCATAGCAGCAAGTTTAGCGCTCACTACCCGACGAGGAACATCGTTTAGATCGAAACTTGTAATCGTAGCAACATAACCGGTGTGGATTCTCCTCAAATAATACTCGGCCGAGTCGGCCCTCTCTGAGAGACCAGGTAGGTAGGTGACAACGATTTGTCCCTGCAGCGCACAGCCAGTCACTAGGTGCTCGCTACCAATCTCGCAAGATGGGCGGGACCGTGCCGCTGACAGAAGTCACGTTGACCGCGGGAATACTATTGGTTACGAGCGCTTTTCTCTCCTTTGTATGCTCTTTGTTGACTCTTCGCTTAATTTACGTCATGAAAACATGGAATGGATACATATTGTTAATCGTGTCGCTCTCACTAGCACAGCTGCTCTATGATCTGGGATTTCTATTGATTCCTGTAATGTCCCTTGTTGACATAGAAGGATTACTCAATTTTGTATCTTGTTTCGGGGGCCTAATGGCATCATTTTGGACCAATGTAATTAGTCTTATTGTATTGTATATTGTGCTGAGACTAAGCACCGTAGATATTATTGAAAATTATGCATACTTTGCTATACCAATCATTACCGTAACATTAATAATCGGTATACTCAACACTATTTACACGAAAGATATTGATATTCTGTACTTTATTTTGCGCGCTATTTCTATAATTGTTAATATCATTGTGTACATTGCTGTTAGGTGGAAGTTAAATAGAATGTCTCGCAGCGCACCATATGATATTGCGATTCCAAGGAAAAAGAGAGATCCTATTTTCTGCCTTGCAGAACGATTGAAATATTATCCTCTTGCCCAAATCGTGTGTCGTGTTGGTGCTTGGATATGGGAGTTAGCATACGGCCATTTTAAAAGCGACTATAAAATCCCGCTGCCACTCGATACTAAAGGCCAGTTTTGTCTATACTTGTACGTTTCCACGAATCCGCTGGCGGGAGTATTTTTTTTTATGATATTTTTAAAATTACAACCAGCAGCGAAATCGTTTTTCAGGTGTAATTGGTGGAAGCTATTGCTTTGTTATGATAAGAATAATTTGGACCAATCATCGCTCGTTACTTTACAAAACGAGAAAAAGCGTTCGAGATCAAGAAGTGTCACCAGTGATGGCAAAGTAAGGAGCCCATCTGCTGATCCATGTTATGAGTTCAATAATCAACACTTAAGCATAAGTGATAGTAATGCCTTCAATACGCCATTCCGACCCGACTTTAAGTATAGTGCAGATAATTCTGACATGGATATTCTAGATGAAGATGAGTTGTGCGAAGAGATCCATATCCGCTACGGAGGTCGATCCATAGCATACTCCACAGATAATTTCCTTTCTGTTGATTCTTTCAGTACTAACAAGAAAAAGGGATTCTCAGATCGATTGCTGCCGTCGTCCGTGTAACAAATATGGAGTACACACTAATATCATTAATTACAGTTATACAGTTGTATTATACTTGTTCATTTTGTATGTAGATGCGATTAGATGACATAAAATTGCTTATAAAAATTTCTAAATTGTTTACTTTTTCTGTTAAATGCTTCGTAAGCAGTTTGTATTCAGCTACGTCGGATTCTAACTTTAAAATTCTCCGAGAAAATTCTTCGCTCAGCATAGAACTTTCTGTCTCACTAGCACCTGATCTATTCAGTACTTGGTTGATCTGTGTACTTATATCGTCTTGTATGAATTCTTTGAACAGCTGGTACCAATTACGTATATCCGATTGTAACTGGTTGATCTTGACCGGGTTCTCCTTCATTGAGCCGAGATATGGCACAATATCACTGATATTATCGAGTACAACACCAGGGTATGTAGACCAAGGACCGTATTGGAGGTAATTCTTCTCAGCATTTGGTGGTCTTATGAATACTGGAATGGAGCCTAACTCTATTGTTTCATACAGTCGAAACGTTTCAGGATTATTGCCTGCGGGACATAATGTAAATGTAGTATCTGCTATGACATCAAGATAGTCCTCATAACCGTGGGTATGCTTATTATGACTAATGTCTGAGTTCATTTGACATAAGGCTCTGAACTCCATACTGGATTCATGAAGTTGAAACAATAACTCTCGTTCATCTGCTTGCTCATGATCCACCTGCTCCTCATAAAATCTTCTACCGCTAAAGTAACAGAATCTTGAACGAGTAGACGCAATGGCATCAGCCATCGTGTTATTTAGTCCAAGTACTACATGATACCTAGAAGGACCTGTGGGAAAGTATACCGATGAAGCAAGTAATGGTTCATAGTAATAATTCCGCACAACCAAATCGAATTGTTTATAACAATTTACAAGTTGACTTACACTATCAAAGGTGTAATCATAGTCTCTCTTGCCAACCTTCCAGGGTTGTTCATGATTCATATGGAGAACTATTGACGGACCAATATTGTACTTTTCTCTCAATAACCCTAAATGCTTGACGCTAATATAACTAGGCCCGTGCTGATTTGCAAAGAATATACTTGCAGGAGGTAAGATGGATAAAAAGTAGTACAATTCTGAATGGAACCTTTCATCATTTACATTACTATCACCAAAGCTAAATATAACCCAATACACTTGTCTGTCGACATTTTGGAGCACCTCGACCATCCAACCGAGATACAAGAGCAAATACGGATCATTTTCCAGATCTAAGGAGACAGCTGCAGCTACAATACCATGATTTGCCTGTACGTAATCAACCATGTTGCTTATACATTCTCGGGAGGTGCATACCACCTTTTCTCCCTTGTTAGCCAGGGTGAAGACTCTACCGCTCGTCTGCGCCAAAAGAAGCACCAGAAGTAGCAGCCGAAGAAACATCACAATCACCCGCTGCAAGACAAATCGGAATATTCAATATACTCGTATTTTTTTATTTTAAAAAATTTATTTTTTTCTGCACCGGTACAGAACGTGGGACGTAAACGCCTTGAATCGACGGTGCGAGCGGTTGGTTATCACCGGGAATAATTCGGCAAATCTGCGATTTAGCTCCACAATTACTTGGTTTTTTACATACATACTTACAAAATATAAATAATAAATTACAATTTATTGGTTCTGCCAGGACTCAAAGTTGTTTAGCTCAGGAACCGGATCAATTCGCTTGCCATCAATCGACGCAGATAATACTTGTTTGGCAACAGCTACTTGTTTCCCATGGACTAATACTGTCGCTTTCCCTAATCTTCCAGCCCTACCAGTGCGACCCACTCGACGAACGTACTCTGATGGCTCTGATGGGAAGTCAAATAATATGACATGATCAACATTAGCTCTATCAAAATCAATCCCTCTGGATGCCCGGTCCGTGCAAATTAATATGGCAGGCATTTTTAGCAATGGTCGCGAAAACTCTACAATATTACTTTGTCTAGTGGGTGCATCAATAGCACCATGATATGCAAAGATAGAGCGCACTCTACCTTGTCGATCTACTCTTTGTAGCGCATTCTCAACACGACGACACTGCGCAATAGTATTGCAAAAAATAATTGTTCTTTCAACATTTGTGTTATCCTCAATAGCTTTGACTAGTGCTAATCTCTTATTTTCAAATGAAGTTTCCATATTTTTTTCTTGATCACGTGGACCACTACAGTCTATTAATATTTCTTCAATAGTAGGCGCAATGCGATGTAGTCCAGGACCACTTAAATATGCTACAGATGGAAACTCGGCCGTTATTTGTTCTTTGACGATATCAGGCAATGTGGCAGTTGTAAATATAAACTGTGAATTCGTGGGACAAGCAGCACCTATTGGCTGTAATGGAAACGATTGATCCATGAAAAGAACGTCTGCTTCATCAAATATAATAGTCTGCAAATCCCTTAGTATAATTTCTTTCTTATTTATTAACGCTAATAACCTTCCAGGTGTTGCAACTAGTACCTCAGATCCAAGTCTCAACTTTTTTTGTTCACTATCCATGTCACTAATTGATGTAACACAGGCTGTTCGAAACTTTAATATATTAGAAAGTGATTTTACTACTCGACTTACTTGAGTTGCCAGCTCTGTAGTCGGAGTTATTATAACTATGTAAGGAGATCTTGATTGAGCACTTCCTATGGTGTCGTTTCTGATTAGTTCAACCATTCTCTGAATTGTCGGCATAAGGTATGCAAGTGTTTTGCCACTACCAGTCTGATCCGCAATCATGCAGTGCTCTCCAGTTAATACTGTATTGTAAGAAATAGCTTGAATTTTGGAAGGTGAAGAGAGACCTAACGACGACAAGACCCCAGTCATTGTCTCAGTTAATCCGATTTCTTTGAAATCTTTTTTACTATAGAAAAATGCTGCCGATGAACCAACAGCTGGTTGCGTCGATGTCGATGGTGGAGTTTTTGGTGTTAATCTACTTGATATCTTTCGAGGAGATGCAGAAATATCGCCATTACTGCTGCACAACGAGGTACGGTATTGAGGCGACGAAATGGCAGCGTGGTTGCTGAAGCAGGCTATTTGGCGACAGCAGCAGAGCAGCGCCAAGAGACAGCACACGACTCTCATCTCTGACAACATTTTCGATCAAGGAAGTGCGTACCATCCTTAGATTTTTTTATCAGGTACCGGCGAAAATTTGTACGGTACCGGTACACCGAAAATGATCCTAAGAATGTTTTTTGAAGGAAATGCTCGATTTAATACCCCTGATGCTCTCCTCAACTGAGGAAAAGGGTCGATCAATGACATGCTATGCGTCAGTATGGGGTAAGCTCGCAAAAAAAATGCATTTATTGAAAAGTTCGTGTTTACAACTATACATCACCGTCTTGGAAGTTAGCTGACTAATTTAATGATAATTACTGACAGAAATTGATAATTTCTCGTAATCTAGATACGCACATTTCTAGTGCAACCGTGCTAACCACTTGAGATGCAGGAACAATGATATCGGCTTTGCGTTTACTTGGCTCGACAAACATTTCATGCATAGGGCGCACATAATTTTGATATTGTTCAATAATACTCTCCACACTTCTACCCCTTTCAACAGTATCACGTTTAATTCTTCTTATTAATCTAATATCATCATCAGTATCAACATATATTTTCATATCTAACACATCACATAGCTCTGGGTCACTAAACAAAAGAATACCATCAACAATGACTATTCTTCGCGGTTCAATTTTTATGGTTTTATCTGAAATACGGGAGTGCGTGGTAAAGTCATATACAGGTGTGTCCACTTCTTCACCGTTCTTCAATGCAACGATGTGCTGCTTTAATAAGTACGTATCTAGACTGTCTGGATGATCAAAGTTGGTCAATGCTCTTTCTTGTAATGATAAATGACTTAAGTCCTTATAATACGAGTCGTGTGAAATATAAGATATATGCTCTTCCCCTAGAGCACTAACTATTTGTTTCGTTAATGTTGATTTACCAGATGCAGAACCACCAGCAATTCCAATTATAACCGGTTTGTAGTCATTGGTGTAGCATCCTGGTACATTATTAATTGTTTCTATATTTTGAGTAAATACTGGCGTTGTTTTTACAATTTTAATACTACTAAGCTCTGTACTATCAATTAAATTTTCAAATAAAAATGATTTATCTACACTATTCATTGCATTATTATTACTATCATGTGTATCCAATCGTCTAGGATGTGATGATGCAACCATAGCTAATTGTGACAAAAATTTACGTTTATATGATGAAATAATACCACTATACTTCGAGTAATGTGGTCCACTCCCTTTTTTCCATGCTTTCAATGAACTATTTCGATGCTCACGCGATTTCCTCACACTTAATGTACCCCCCGACGACGTTGATTGCCCCCGTGGATTCAGCGATGTTTTGTGATGTTGGTACGAGTCAATAAACGATAAAATAAGCAAGAAAAGTAAGGAGGCAAGCGCCAAGCGGTCCATCGTGGCACCTGGTCGCTGTCTTCTTCTATCAGTGCATACTTACGTACCTACGAAAGGGCCTGGTCCTGATTTCCGGGTGTCGACGGGAAAATTACGTCTGATATTTCTTTTGAAGTAATATCGAGATCTGAAAAGAAGTTGCGAAACGCCACGAGACTTGGAAGATGCGGCGACTTCCCTTCTAATTACTACTTAAAAAGGAAGATATACTTAATGTTTAAAAACAATATAAAATATGATAATAAAAACTACTTCTGCATTAAGCCATCAATATTATTGAAAGCAATATGCAGCATATTATAACCGCAGCACCCACATAGGCTGAGTAATTTGCAAAGTCGTTATATTTTCCATCACATAAACCTTCTGTAGGAACACTGAAATAATAAATGAAATTCATAAATACGCGTAAGACAGCCGTTACACCTGCAACCGTTAAGGCAAAACAAGCGACAACAACATACTTTCCTCTAGTCCACCATTTTTTGAAAACATTGTCATTCGTAGGCCGCAATAGATAATAGAAACAAGAAAGGGCCATGGCTAACACTGTTGAGTATACACAAGTACTTAGGGAATTATTCATGTCAGTAAATGTTTCATAGAAATGGTGATTCTCGCCACAATAAGCATATTGAGACTCTAATGTGTCCCAAAAATCAAATGGGATATTTGTTATTATACTATATGGTATTGTCAATATAAGTGCGTCAACCAAAGCAAAAGTATTTATAGCTATGATAATTGAGAAGTAAGTAAGTAAGTACGTAAGCGAAGGAGCGAGTAAGTAAAATAAAAAGGAGTACCCATATCAGCCTCGTGTGGATACAATCCAATACCGTGATAAAATTTTCTCAAATTACTTCTTTGCCATCTTCGATACATATAATTTCCAACCGAATATTTATTTTTTATGTCGTGAAATTTGTTATATCTATTTGTTACTTCCTGCACGTGTAAATACTCCTTTAATGTGTGTTTAATATCTTGAACATCAGCCATCACCTGATCCTTCTCAGCAACTATCAATAATTTACACAATTCAATTAACTCTTCGGTCATTATTTTGGTGATAAAACCTTCTCTGAATTGAGGCAATCCATCTAAAATAGCTTCAGAGATAAGAAATCGTTGCTGCTTTTTATTGGTGGTATTGATAGTATCGACAATATTATTCGAAATATTTTTAATGGCATTTTTTATTTGAGTATCAGCATCCTCTTTAATGATCCCAGCAATATTGACTATCATTTCATCTACTTTTCCTTGCACTTTCTTTTCATCTATATCCACAGCATTAAGTAGTTTCATCCATTCATTAATCTTATTTTCGTAGGAAACACTTGATCTATGCGATTGTGTTGATGACCAACCTACCGTTTCAGCAGATCGCTCAGTGCCTTCGACTTTGCTCGCAGACTCAACTGAGGTCTGGGCAGGAGTCCCCGCCTCCTCGACCACGGGAGTCACCTTCTGCATTGATCACCCACCACCTCCTTTTGTTGCACTTTAACCTAGATGGTACCTATCCAGTACGGTACAGTCCCGACAGCGGTTCCAACTCCAGTGCATACCGTTAGCGATAAATTATTGGAATTGATATAAATGGACTCTTTCGACGTTCCACTTATGACGAAGCGTAACACGAGGTAATATTGTCGTTTTTGAATATGTCCTGCAGTTTTCTGTAATTACGCGTAATTTCTTATTCAATCCTGTGGTATTTCAATAATTTACATGGTTTTCAATATTTTCCTATGGATTGCAGCATCAGTGTATCACCATGTCCGCGACAGGCATCCGATAACACTGACGACATTTTATAATCTACTAACTGTTATGTGTCTAAATTGTCAAGAAAAAACCTAACCAAGTCGATACAAAGGAGGAAACTACTAACAGAGGAAAACCTTTTAAGCACACTCAAGAGCTGCATACGCACGCAGAAAGGCTTGAGAAGGTAGGAGGGCGCAAATGGCTTCGTTGCTCATTCTGGAGCAGCACGAGGATGCCAGCGCGGGGCTTAGTCAAATCAAATTACATGCATCAATTGAGACACTTGCTGGTGTGCTAGCGGCGAACTATCACACCTATTTTAAGAATAAAACAGTTGGTAATAGTACCACCAAACAATTTTGTACTGAAAGCAATATTTCAATAGGAACTTTTATGGACATACTTAACGACCTTAGGGAGAATCAATACACAATGATGGGCACAAATGCTTATATGAATGGCGCAAAAGTTGTGAAGACTTTTTATTTTGAAAAGTATCGTGGTAGTGGAGCGTATGCATCATCAATAGTAAGTGATGCACAAAAGCGATCATCATTAGCAAATGCTTACAGAAAGTCAATTAATGATAGTTATTTACGAAATGCAGTTAATGAAATACAATCTACACCCAATGAAATTACTCAAACAATGCCACCACCGCCACCACCAGCACCATCATCATCATCATCTTCATCATCATCATCATCATCAAAAGTTTCTTCTATTTTTGGTAGTTTTTCAGGTAACAAGAATGAAAGTAATAGCACAACAGACTCAGCTGCAGCACCATCTAGGTCAAGAAGTATTATTTCGTCCAGGATGGCTTCATTGGCTCAAATGAGATCTAGTAGAGCAGAGAAAAGTCCCTCAACAGAGACAAAAAAAAGCTCTGTAGCGACACTATTTGGCATCTTTTCCTCCGCCCAAGACGATAACGAGTACAAAGACGACGTTTTTATTGAAGATAAAGCTGAAACTGTAGTCGCAAATACAACTTCAACAACTAAACGGCCACCATCACAAAAATCATTTGTACCTGATACTATAGCGGAGGAGAACTATGAAGCTGACACAAGTTATAAGTACAATAGTCATACTCCAACAATAAATGCCGTAGAACCACCTAAATATTCCCCCCCACCACCTCCTGTTCCACCCAAACCAGCTACCCCTGTTAGTACTAGTATCAGTTATAATTACAATGAAAGCACAAATAATGCTCCTAAAGTATCAACACCAAATTATTCAACAACGAACGTAGCTACTCCAACAAGTACCCAAAATGTTCGTGGTTCAGTTGCCAATGCATACCTACAAGCTACTGCGAAACAAACGCCTGTAACAACACCTATATCCGCTGAAAGTGAGGCTATGAAACAGAAGAATGCGGAATATTTTAGAGCAAAACGAGAAGAAGAAGAAGAGAAAAAGAAACAAAAAGCTGCAGAAGAAGAGAAAATGGACCCGGACCAACTAGCCAGAATGAAGGCAGAAGAAGCAGAGAAAGCTGGACACGATGCTAGTAAAACTGCACATTATTCTCGTTTAGGATCTGCATTTGTTGCAACCAGAGGCACGAATCTATTAGCCGGAGGAAGAGGCGGTGCTGGACGTGGTCCTGGAGTAAGAAAAATATAAGTAGTGCAAGAAGACTAGATGTAAATAGGAACAATTGTATTATAAATTAAATAAATAATTATAATGGTTATGTCACAAGCATTGAACTTTATCTTTTGGTGTAAATAATTTGTCATAGATGAACGACGACGCTTGATCACCAGCGTGTAACGCAGCTCTCAGCTTTAATTTCATATAATTCAAACTTCGAGGAGTGGAACCCTGACTACTTCCCTGCACAACAGACTCATTACTCTCTAAATCCAATAATTTTTTAAATTTTTCATTTTCCAGCGACTCGAATAAACTTGACTTAGATGAATTCGATCGCAGTTCTGCTGGTTCGCCCTCACTACTACGACTATCACCCCCCTTGTCATGAAATAATGCCTTTAACTCGTCCAGTTTAGACGACAATAATTCTTTAGCTATGGCAGGATCGTCATTTGAGCGAGGAAATCGAAGTTTCATGGTGGTTTTACCGTCAGAATTTATCCTATTATTATTGCTACGCTTCATCAAAGGACTATTACCAATTCGGGGTAACTTGACTTTGACTTTTTCTAATTCGTCTACAATCAATGGTGATACAGGTAGTCTCCGTGAACTGATTTGATTGTTATTTGTATTGTCATTTAAGACGTCAGCGAAGAATTCATTCACTTGGTTATGCATTGTACCACAGCCATTTGGTACTACTTCTTTCTTTGCTTTAAGTAACAGCCTCTTACGGCATCTTTCTACCTCTTCAATTGCCTTTAAAAATAGCCTATCATCACACATATTGTTCTGACTGATGATGGTGTTACGCAATGTCGCATACTGAAATGTTAGGAAAGCACTATGCTCTTCATCTTTATATTGTAAATGGTTCCGAACAATTTCTCGCGCTAAACTGGGCGTATCTAGTAACATAGATGCTTTAATCAACGTTTTCTGTTCGTCTTCGGTTATGTGATTTCTACGTCTAATTCTTTCACGCTCTTCATCACATTTAATTGTAAACACTGGATCCTCATCAACTTCTTCTACACATTTTAACAACTCTACAGGTGCTTGTGCCGTATCTAAGTTTGCAACAGCTCGCGATACTCCCGACACTTCAAGCAAGGGGTATAGATCGCAGCCAGTTGACTTCGCATCACTGGACTTCGCATCACTGGCGATGACTGCCTTCAAATCATATTTTCTCCCTCGTATTCTCTCATTTTCTTTGGACTTTGCGACAGCAGGACACGCTACGTGCCAGTCGTGCCGCGAGCTAGCTGCACCCAGCGAGTCTAGCGACCTCCGCCTCATCAATGAGTCAATAACCAGAATAAGAAACTGAAGAGAAATTGAAAAAAAATAAATTTCCGTTCCTAATTCAGCAGTGCTGAAAATCAGGACATCTGGATTCCTATCAAATAAAGTTCATGAAATTAATGACTGCTGCGTGAACGAACCAACTAAATGATATCAAATGAGTAAGTGAATGAGTAAATTAATAAGTAAGTGAATTCGTAAGTAAAGTTGTCAGTGTATGACTTAGTGAATTAGTAAGCGATTAAGTATCTCAGTAATTTAAGCAACCCTAATTCTTTATATCTGCTTGAAGGTTGTGCCAATACCATATTTGAACATGTTTCTAGTTTTCTTACCTATTGGTTCCTTTCTCAGTCAGAAATCTACGAAGAAAAAAAAAAGGAAAAACGTGGTCTAAGCACCTACGCTCTCGTCAGAATACCCGTCCGTGTCGCACGATCGTGCGCACTCACCCGCATATTTGCCGCGTTGCTCGTTATATTGTTGAGTATTCTAATGATTCCGTCGTCATCCAACCCGTCACTACTTCCGTCACTGTCGTCGCTAGGACGAGAAGAGGCGAGACACTACAATCCCCTTACTTATTGGTATCACAAGTACTGGTTGAATCAGCCAGTCGATGATATGCTGGAGAACTCCGTATTGAGTCTAAGAAATTTGTTTCATGTTATGTGCACTAATTCGGCTTTTCTGGATAAGATTGAATATAAACAAAAGGTTCTACCTGTTGGTAGATTTAACTATGTTGAAATAAAAAATGACGTCACTGGAACACCTCGTAAGCGACGCACCCTTGTATTGATGCATGGCTATGCATCTGGAATAGGCTTTTTCTATCGCAACCTTGAGCAATTCAGCGAAACCTTTGATCGCGTTATCGCCATAGACTGGCTAGGATTCGGTGCATCAAGTAGATACTCAAAAGGTCAATATGCTTGTCCTAAACGAGGAATATTCTCTGATATTATTGATAATATATTACCTCAAAACAATGTTTTACCCAAGCATAATCCCAAAGAAAGTATTGACTTTTTCGTCAATGGTCTTCACCAATTTATTGAAGCCGACGAGGAGTTAGGATCAGCAGAGAATAAGTTTTGTATTGCTGGACATTCACTAGGCGGCTATTTAACTGCTAGATACACACTTAAACATCCAGAAAAAATTGAGCGTCTAATAATGATTTCACCTTTAGGAATTGAGAAAATACCGGATACTCTACTTTCCCCGTTGCAATTACCTTGGGGTGTCAATTTAATCAGACTTTTATGGAGTATCAACTTTACTCCTCAGAGCATTCTTCGAATACTACCAGAACAACGAGGTAAAAAAATTGTTGAAACGTCTATTAATCGACGATTTGGTGGACGTTTTGAACCGGTGCAATTACAAGCAATCAGTAATTACCTTTATACAATATCCTCCGCACCTGCAGCGGTGGGTGCAGAATACACTTTAAATAGTATAATGATCCCAATAGCTTCAAAGAAAGAACCAACAGACCCAGCTATTCTAGCGACGGTTACGAATGAAAGACAACGGGCTACCATGGGTCGTAACTACCGCTTAAGTATCCATGCCAGACAACCGCTCTATGACGACTTTGCAAATGATGTGAACATCAAATCAATCCCCATATATGTAGCTTATGGTGATGACGACTGGTTAAGTTACGATCGAGTAGGTGACGATATCAAGGCATTACAAGATTGTGGTGTTAACATTTCGTTATCAACAATAAAAAATGCCGGCCATCATCTGTATTTGGACAACACACAGATGTTCCATGATACGATAAATGAGTGGATGGAGAAGTGAATAAACAATTAAAACCTAAATAGACAATTATCTACAATACAATAATAAATTATTTGGCGAATATTTCTGTAAGTAACGATTTTTTAATTTTGGACTGATTCTCCCCGTGATTTGACCCGAATGAATTCGTCTGAAAGAAATTTCTTTTTCTTCCATTGGACTCACTATTCTCTGACACGACCCCTTTCGCTTTCATGCGATTTCTAATATATTTTTCGGTTTTATCTTTTTCAACTTTTTCGACAAATTCTTGATTTATTTTTTTTGCCTTAAGCATGGCCGCGTTTAGTTTCTGTTCCCTCACTCGACGTTCATAAGCAAATTTCTCTGTCAGATATTCCCATTTAAACTTCTTCAAGTACTTGATATTCCATATGTCATCGTGGTAGAAGTCGCCCTTGTTGGGGGCAATGTTAGTATTATTCAAAGATAAGGCAACACTTTTAGCTATTTTTTTATCAGCAAATTCCACCCAACCTTCTACAAATTGCTTAGAACCGTTTCCACCACTTTGCTTTCGTCTCTTTCTTGCTGTTTTATCTTCTTCACTAAGGTATAATCGAGTGATTTCACCGTATACCTCTAACAACGCACGCACTTTATTCGGCTTCATAAATGGAGGAATTCGACTGAGATATATGACACCTCTTTTTTCTAAATTCTCTTTGTATTTCTTACTTTCTTTCTTCAATCTTTCATTTTTTTTATTTGACTTAGTTTTATCTACTCTATTCATTCCTACCACGTCCTTATCGTCGTCATCCTTTTCACCTCCATTATCACCGTCTTCACTGCTCTCATTCTCGTCTTCGTTATAGTTCTCGTTTTCATCATGATCCTGATTGTCACCTACATCTTCATCGTCATATTCACCTTCACCTTCATCGTCATCGTCATCGTCATCGTCATCTTCATCCTGATCCTGATTCTCGTCCTCAGCGAGGAATTTTTGATCCGCGAAGGCTTTGAACCGATCATCAGTCTGGAAGCGGTTGTCCACAGGCGCATTGCGCGCCGCTTTGCTCTTCATCGACCAGAAGCTTCGTCACCAACAGCAAGGAATAGGTGCGGTAGTACCAAACCTCGACCGACGATTTGGCGATGGTCCCAGTGTCATACCGGCTAACCAAGGTGAAGAGACTCTTTATGAAGTGAAGAGAGGCGAAAGCGACGGGTAGAAGGATACTTTGGCATCGTTTAGCTTTACACTCATAAAATATATAATTCTATCTATTTCTTTGTCACAATATCGTTTATTGAACTCATGATTTTAATTGGTGCGGCAGTTGCTAGCATATTAATAATTGAGGAAGGAAGTGAGCCACCAAGATCTGAATGCGCACTTAATGTGACTTTACATTGCCCTGGTTTGATATCACTTGCGCCATCAACATATGGACGTATGTGGTAACCAGAACATAGTATATTACCACGGACAAATCCTTTTTCTTCTGCACCAATATCATTACCTGCAGACTTAGAACTGATAAGAATACTGCCATCAGGTAAATCAGTCCACGTGGTTAATACAATAAAGTCACGAGGAGATGTAGGCCAGATGGCTTTGAATGCAACACGTCTGATAACAGTCCTTTCATCAATACGTATAATAAATTGACAAAAGTCGAACATATCATCATACGCACCGAATTTTGTGTCATCCAATAATAAATCTTTTATCTTTTCTTTGGCGCTTGTAATCACTGTTTCTGCTCTGATTGCCTGCCATGTTGATCCATTAACCATAGATGTAGAAACGGTAACTCCTTTACCATTGTTCTTTTCAACCCAATTCAAATTATATTCATTGGGTTCATTCGTAATGCCCATATAAGTTTTTAAAATGACTTGACTATCCGCGGCGATTTTTATCCCCTTGACAATAGTAGGGTTCTCAGAAATAGTTATTTCTGCTATTGCCTGTGCATTTAATACCGAGTTACGACGAGTAATCATCGACGCCTCAGTTATGGATGCTCTAGAGTTATACATCTTGTTTTGTTGCACGGTACTCGCTCTTCTGGTCATAATAGAAGCTCTTCTCCCTCTACCTTTGCTCGAAGTATTAGCAACTGGTACACTGGTATCTGCAACTTTAGATGGTTCTGGTGAATCTTCAACTTTTCCAAATACTGATAATACTGAAGTTGGTAAATTAATATATTTGGTGAATTCATACACACTTGAAACTTGTGCATGTTGAGTTGGGTCGCAATATTTCTTTATACGCATCATTTTTTCACCTAAACCATACTGTGCTAGTTGATGAACTAAAAATGAGGGAACGAAAGAGTATATATCAATATCCACAAATAGGTGTATATCGGTACCACCTGCACTATTTTTAGTGCCCATATAACCAGCTAAACGTATTTTTGATCTAGTGAACTGGTATTCTTCGTTATCATTTTCCTCTTCCTCTTCACAAATATCATCAATAGAACTCGAGACTATGATAAATCCATCGCTTTCATTATCATCATTGTAGTTTACTTCGGTCGTTAACAATAAAAAATCTCTTGCTCCTATAGGCCATATAGCACCATATCCGAGCCATTGCACGTACATATTTGGATTAAGAGTAGTCAATACGGATTTACCAATCAATAGACCATCAACTACATTCGGTTTCTCAATTAATAATTTCTTGATAGCATCTGGAGCAGCACTAACACTACAAGAAGCCGTTAGAATACCACCAGAAGCAGCACTATCTACCAACTCTGCAACCTGCACCCCATCATGATCATAAAATTGATTCCATGTACCAGCGTGATTAGCATCACTAATAATTTTTGATAAATGCAAATCTCTCAGCTTTTGAACCGAATCGCTCGACAGTGTAACGATCTGCTCAGTTTGGTCCTCATCCAATCCGAGCGAGTGGTGGTGCGCACACGGCAACTCGCTCATTTTAGCAACCCTTGAACTTCGCAAAATCACCGAAACGTTCTGACTGCTGCTCCTAAAAGGCCCTTTAGATAGCTCGCGGAAAAGTGCAAATGTCAAGTCAAGATCGCACAAATTGAGTGAAGAAGGATATAACTCAATAGACTTGTATGAATATTACTTGCTCGACGCGAAATCAATAGTATTTTATATTACATTATTATATCAAGTTATTACATTATATAACAACATTATTCAATTACCGGGGAATTGATGACTCAAGGTTAAGTTTATTGGCCCAATGTATTAGAAGGAAGAAGTCAACTCTTTCCATCTTATCGCTGAAACCGGAACCAAGTGGAAAATTCGGAATGAAGTTGAATGAAGGAGGTACACTCTGAGAGGCGACGAACGAGTTTGATACGAGAGGCGGCAGCAGATACAAGAGAAGTAAAAAGTATAAAAATGGCTACTTCGCGCACGAGTCTTCGGACACGTGCTGTTCGTAAGGAGTCTGATGAAGAAATTTGTGATTTCGAGACACCATCAGGAATTGGTGATAATATTGGAAAACGCAAGAGAACACAAAAAATCGAAGGTAAAGATAGTAATTTTACTACAGATTCTATGTCTTTGCGACCACGAAGAAATTGCAAGGCACTAATCGACGACATTTATGATTACGATACAAAATTAAAAAATGATATTGACGATGATGAATATAATGAAAACAAGCACCAAAAAATTAAGAAACAAAAAAATAATGTCAAGACAGAAGAGCTGATACCTACAACATCTACGAAAGAAGCTACTCCTATTCCAGTAGTGATTACGTCAGTCACAAAAGAAGCGGGAAAAAAACAGACAAAACCAGCCGCAACAACAGAATCAACAATTTTAGTAAGCACAACGAAAGCAGTGAAGAAAAGGATGAAAAAATATGATTACTTTGACAAGATGTCAGACGACTTAATTCTCGACGTATTCAAATTTATCGCCAAACCGCATGTCAAAGGTCCATTAAACACAGTCTTTGAAAATGTATATCAACTTTGTCAGTTCAGATATATTTCAGTAAGAATGAGTAACATTTTATCGAAAAGTGTAATTTGCATGACATTGTTAAGCAGTAGCGAGACCAACCTCTTGAAACAAATCAGAGCCGAGAAATTAGAGATGGGAAATTGCTGTCTATCAACATGTAAAGATGTGTATCGTCTTTATGAAAAGGATCTAATGAGATATCAACCTCTTTTACGGCGCAATCCACATTACAGAAGTGCAGCACCAATGAAATTATATTCCAAGTTCCTTGCAGTTAAACTTTGTTTGAAGAAATATGGCTCGTACGAAAAGTTACACTATTACCAAGAGAAGAAAAAGGAAAATAGAATCAACAAAAGAGTTACCCAACCATCATTTAGCAACGACCGTGATTTATGGGGATATGGTAACACCAAAAACGACGACGATGACATCTTTCTTGAAGACGAAGACGAATTTGAAGACGACGATGATAATATACCATTTGCGAGTTACACGGCCGCTAGTCATGGACGTAGTTTAAACATTCAGTAAAAACGACGAGAAGAGAAAATTCTGCACTGTGATATTTGTGGCAACAATCGATACTTCACTGAAGACGGTTTAAGACAGCACACCAATGCTAAGCATACCACCCTTAGCGTCAGGGTAGCCTCCTCGTCATCGTCTCCTGGTATCATCGATCCTCCTCTATTGCGCGTCCCATCTGTTGATCACCCGTCTTCCTCTACAATATGTTTTCTAATTTAAGGCAAAACAACAGCGATAACAATTCTTTTGACACACAGTGTTTAATATTTGTAATAGCATATAAAAACATGACCATCACACTTTTTGCATCTTTCATCTTTAAATCACACGATCTACTCATGGTTCGCGAGTCAACCCTTACTTGTTAGTAAGTTATTAATTTAAATTAATTACCACCGACTTTGTACTTGGTACCATACAATACCAAAGAGGTGTGGAGCTTCATACCGGTAGCAGGATGTTTGCGATTATCAATGCAATGCGATACCATAATTTGTAGACAAGTTCCAGTTGGAGTCCACATGAGTAGAGTCGTCGAGGTGTATATGTGTCGCCATGGCGAAACCACAGCAAATCGAGACGATATCCTACAGGGACACTGCGATTATGAGTTGACAGAGAATGGAGTAGAGGCAGCTAAACGAACCGGAAAATTCTTTGGAGAACAAAATGTGGTATTCGATAGGGTACTTACTTACAGCCTCACTCTTACTCGCTTGCTCAATCTGTTCTCCCACATTAGGTTTATAGTTCTGATTTACCAAGGGCGAAGAAAACATGTGACCTTATACTAGAGCAGATGAATGTAGAAATTACTTCTATAATTACAACTGATTTATTACGAGAGCTTAGTTTTGGTGTGCGAGAAGCATTGCCGCGAGGCACAAGTGTCAATGAAGCCAAACAAATTATATCCAAAAGAGACAACATAGCGATTGAGACAATTATTGATACCGCTGAGAGTAATGAATCGGCGAGTAATAGGGTAGTCCAATTCTTAGATTTGTTAGCAAATGATACTGATGCTGCTATTGTAAAAAAGATTCTTATTGTATCCCATGGGGCATTTTTAAGAAATTTGTTGAATAAATTTGTTGAATTACCGAATAAAATAGAGAAACTAGCGAACTGTTCGATTACACATTTGCAATTGCAGATCGGCCCTAGCGGCTCCCGCTCATTCCAAACTGTCTATTCGATTAATAGTACATCACATTTGTAACTAATCACATTCGACTAACATCTACTCTACGTTTGTTATATTTTTTTCATGATTTCCACACTCAACTTTATATTCACTGGGACTGATCGAGTAGCGTTCCAACAATTGAAATATTGTTGCCACCGGACACCACACGTCACTACAGCCTGGAACTACAATCTCCTCTCGATTGTACAATACTTTAGCATAATGGTGCTGATCTCTTCTGGATTTACTTATTTCGATAGTAATGTATGCTCCATAATCAGGCCACTTACTGCTAGGATAACCGAGAACTTTCAGTATCGGCACAAGTGTAGCATCGTGAGCACTATAAATTAGCATTTTGGTGCTAGGATTAATATTGATGTTGCGTGAGTAAGAGGTCAGTTGTGTCATATTTCCCCCATGCTTACGTTCATATTTAGTATAATTTCGTTTTTGATGGATTGGATAATCGATGGATAATGAGATGTCATCCACCAGTTCATAGATGAATCTACCGAGCGCTAATCTAACTAAATCCCTATCTCTATACAAATTTGACCACATCCACTCAACATATCGCTTAACTAAAACTACGTCGTCGTTGGTTATACCATCCGGCAGACGAATCTTATGCACTTCATAACAAATCAAAACCTCCATAATATTCAGCCAGTTCCACCATGTTATCTTATCACGAAATCCTAATACCCTTTTGAACTTAGACTCTAACTCCTTGGCCATTTCAAAAGGTTTCGATGCATTATTATACCCAGATGCGATCAAATTGGCTCTCCTTACACCCATTCTATAGCAGGGCCCATCTGCATAAGGAAATATTGTTTCATCAACTCGACGTCGCGCATATATTGTCTTAATAGGATTATTGCTGTCGGTATCATAAAATCCCATCAATAGTGACAATAAGGACTGTATCGTGCGGCAGAAATTACTGGTGCGACAATATATGTTATTATCTGTTTGTGATAACCATTTTTTATATTTATAACTTAATTCTCTTCCCACTTGCTGTAGCTGTAACGAACCTAACTGTGTCAACTGACCATATGGCCAGTGAATATGGTCCCATCCTTGGTACAATAAGTGTCCCAGCATTTGATTATTAGTTATGTCGTTTAGCTTTGTCTCGGACAAAACCATCGATGCCATTTTCATTAACGTACTATTTGATGGCAATAAATTCTTCCAATAATTAGTAATTTGTTCATTCTCGCTATAAGAAGGACCTAATGATCGAGTTATTTGGGTTCGGTCTCCATGCCGAGTTATCACCACAACCGACACCAACTCAAAGTCATCAAGCGACCCTCCACAAAGCACCAAAAGCAGAGAGAGCATCGACAACCATAGCCACCCCATCCTTCCTAGGTGCATGTCACTTCTGGGAAAATTTCTTCTCCTGTTAGAGGTGTGGATTACAGGTATAAAGAGGAGCTCTGTGCAAGCATGTCTACTTCTGCATCGTTGAATACTATGGCTAACACAGCGAGCAACAAGAAAATGTACTTATGAAGTATATACAATAGGTAATATTTGTAATCTCTATCCCTGTAAAAAAAACTTAAGACAGTTTTATACTACTGGTAAATCCATAGGTAAAATATTCAGTTGTCCAGAAGAGAAACACGCACACAACAAAGTACCATCATGAGACCAAGACACATCGAATGTATCTCCCTCACCTTTCATTTCTTTGAGTAAAGTACTATCATTTAATGACCATACAGACACATGACCACCTAATGATCCAGTGGCTATGAAATTACCGTTAGGAGATGCAGCAATGCTATACACTGGTTGAGCTTGACTAGATAACGAATGCACCTGCACACCTGTAGCAGAATTCCATATTTTCACTGTTCCGTCAAACGAAGCGGTGCATAAATATAGTTGTTTCTCTGGATTAACAGATCCAGTACCAGTAGGAGTCCAGCGCACAGTGTATATTTCCTTTGAATGTCCTGTTAAATTGTGCAATAATCCATCTTCTATAGACCAAATTTTTGCAGTACTATCATCTGAACAACTAGCTAATAACGCACCACCAGGACTCCAACATACAGCATTGACCTCATCTTGATGCCCAAGAAATGATTTAACTGGTTTTGATTCACTACCGGATACTTTACATATATGAATAGCCATATCAGATGAACATGTTGCGAAAGTATCCCCATCTTTCCAGTCCACATCTAACACCGGTGCGGAGTGTAACATGAACGACTTCAATATTGTACCAGTGTCGGCAGACCAAACTATTGCTCTTCTGTCATAACTTCCACTTAAAATATAGTTTTCTTGTTTGTTCCATTTTAAAGAAAATACTGGACCTGAATAGGAAAATTATGAAATGAGTAAGTAATTTATGGGGCTATTGTACTAGGAAATAAATACGTACCTGTGTGCTCCTTCAAAACAATTTTTAAAGAGCCTTGATTATCCCATATACGTGCTATACCATCATAACAACCAGTGGCTAAGAATTGTCCACATGGTGACCATGTGACAGATGTAACGTCTTTGAATCTTTCACCAACAAATTGAGAATGTGACATAATGGAGGTGCGTAATTTTATTTCACTACCATCTTTACTGTCCCATTTATTTCCATCCATTTCCCACAATCCCCATAATCTACACATACCATCAGCAGAGCCTGATGCTAGTTGCCGTTGCATAGGATTCCATACGCACATAAATACCTCGCCTTGATGCCCGAGGAGGTGGAGTAGTTTACTGCCTGTTTGACCATTTTTAATGACCACAGTTGACGGTATGACTTGAGCCTCACCTTGATTTTCATTTGGCCCATCAATATCCATGCCATCCTCCAATACCGATGAGTCTTGACCTCTCTTACCCCTTCTTTCTTCTTTAACAGCAATTGAATCACAGATAAAAGGGGATAATAATGATAAATTACTTCCATCAAAATCTTTCACTGTACCGTCTTCATTGATATTTTCTTCAATACTAACATACTCAAGTCCCTTTTGCAAGAATGTTACCAGTGCACCTGGTGGAATATCTGTTTGAGCTACGCTTGAACGAGCCACTAGTGATTCATAAGCAAATGTAAACGCAGTATGCGCAAATCCTACGAAATAATAATAATAATAATAATATAAAAAAAGTCACTAACTTGATGGGATAAGGGAAAACTAACCATTCTCCTGTAGGTATCGGTAGACCAAGTAGTTGATTTCGTCGGAAGATATCGACATTTCGCCGAGGTATCTTAGTATTTGTGGTGTGCCAATTGAGGCCACGATGAATTTTCGAGCTGGGTCGGAATCACCACCGGGAAGTCAAAGATTGTAGTTAGGACGGGAGTGATGGGTGTTCAGTAGGTTGACGTAGTTGTTTAACTGTGGAATTTACCCGGAAAGCTGCTATTAAATGGCAGAGTCACTAAGCACACTCCAGGGAAATCAATATGGAGTTTCCAACACCAACCAGTTCAATTCATTGCAATTAATGATCGATTGTACATATTAAACTGGTTTTGTCTACAATAGATAAACTCTAACATAGATCAACAACTTCAGTTCCTCTTTTTATACCGGTACGTTAATGGAATTTCGGATGAAAAAACATCTCAGATACATCTGTTTCTTATAGTGATTCTTCTGTCCACACCTCAAAATGTCAGAGAAAGTGGCCAACGAGTTGATGATTAAGCTAGCCAAAAGAAGGTCGTGGGAGCAAACGACTCCGGAAAAGTCACTACAAGACTTGCGGGATAGCATCGGCGCGGACAACATGACGATGAGTAATTCAAAGGATGCAAGTGAAGTCAGTGCTACCAACTCCAACGGCAGTCCTGGCGGTAGTATTACCACCACCAACGACAATATCAATAGCAATAACGGCGATGCCATTCGTACTGCTACTACTAGCGCTAGCAACGATGGAGCTAATGTTGTCAATAGTGTAGGGATTAGTGCTAATACTAACATTGTTGAACTAAAATTGAAGCCTATAAAATTAACATATTCGCCAAATTCTAAATCAGATTCGCCATTAGCTAATTTAAGATCACCAAGTACGTTAGATCGTAGATCATTATTTCCTGATATCATCCATAACAACAATAGCAATAAAGAGATATGTATCATTGGCGCTGGATTGGCGGGTTCAATGCTAGCAGCATTATTAGCAAAGCTTGGTTTTCATATTAGTGTATATGAGAAGCGTCCCGATCCTCGACTAAATCATGACGCTAAAGAAAATATGAACGAAGCATTTGGAGCGTCTACATCGGCTATAAAACGATCAATAAATCTTGCATTATCACACAGAGGCATGGAAGCATTGAAAGAAGTTGGACTACTTGACAAAATTATGTCCAATGCAATTAAAATGCCATGTAGAGTGATACATAATCTCAACGGAACTGTGAATAAACAACCATATGGTAAAAGTGAGGACGACGCAATATGGAGTGTATGCAGACAGTCATTGAATATTGAGTTGTTGAATCTTTTGACTGAACCAGAGTTCAACAATCGCGTATCTTTTTATTTCGATCACTCATTAGTAAATACAGACAAAAATGGAATGTCAATATTCAAACGAGCTGATGGTACATTGACGAATGCAAAGCAATATGGACTAGTTGTAGGTGCCGATGGAGCGTATTCTAGTGTGCGAGAATGCATGTTAAAATCCGGCCGAATCAATTTCAATAGAACATATATCGCACATGGTTATAAGGAATTAAATATGCCACCCAATGCTAGCGGTGACTATGCT